>Ga0315913_1008551_pt1 | contig 12119 bp, 6 predicted proteins | sample MpolsnodulesMG_FD_207736 | JGI IMG/M metagenome (GOLD analysis project Ga0315913, IMG submission 207736) | Medicago polymorpha root nodule microbial communities from Los Angeles, California, United States - small nodules | ecosystem: Host-associated > Plants > Roots > Nodule | place: USA... | reverse complement strand
AAATTGTATCTTCATAAACTGTTTTTTCATAAACTACCTTAAAAACTTATAAATAATACATAAAAACTTATTTATTTGCATAAGCTGTTTTATATAAGCTCTAAAATAAGCTGATCCAAACGGGGCCATAGATCACTTTTGATTTTCCACCCTCTAAATTTTTTTTGTCACATTCCGTCCTTGTAAAAAAAATTGTTTTAGAATACCCCATAGGCCAGCTGACTGTGTATTTTCGCTGATGTGGTACACTGAGTCACCTTTTTCTGATGACGTGGCGAACTGACTGTATAATTATTTTTATTTTTTATTGCGTACACGTGGCATTTTTGATTTTTTAAAAATAAAAATAAAAAAAAACAAAAAAAATTCCGTAAAATTGAAAAATAATTCTGGAAAAATAAAAAAATACCGGAAAAATTTAAAAATTATGGAAAAACTAATAAAAATGATTTAAAAAATTCTGGAAAAGATTAATATGTATCGAAATTTTCGAAAAAATTATAATAAGAAATCTTAATTAAGTTCCTAAAAAAGTTTAAGTTCCTGGAAAAAATTGAAATTTTAATTTTTTGCATAAAAATTAAAAAACAAACTTTTCAATTTCGAAAGAAAAATTTGAACTTTTTTTAAAAAAAATCGAAATATATTTTCTTATTATTTTAAAAAGTTTTGTAATAGTTTAAGTTCGTTAAATTTATATAAGAATTTTTTTAAATCTTTCCAGATTTTATTATTAACTTTTCTAGAATTTTTTCATTGTTATTCGTTTTACCAGATTTTTTTAATCATTTTTATTAATTTTTAAATTTTTTAAGATTTTATTCGTTTTTTAATTTTTTTTAATAATTTTATTTTATTTAAAAAAAATCACAAATGCCACTTCTACCCAATAAAAATCATTATACAATCAACGCGCCATGTCATCATAAAAGGTGACTCAGCGTGCCACATCAACGAAAATGCACAGTCAGCCGATCTAAGGGGTATTCCAAAACAAAAAAAAATTACAAGGACGGAATATGACAAAAAAATTTTAGAGAGGGGAGAATTTAAAGTGACTTATATTACAATGGGTAAAGGTTTATTAAACCAAAAAAATGTAAAGCAATTACTAGTACGTCATAGACATTTATAATGGACCCATTTCCATTTGATCTATTGTGCATTACATCACCATTGAAAGATCACCATTTTTTTTTTCCCTTAAAAAATATAAAAGATCTATTGTTCCCCTTAAAAAATGAAAGATCTATTGTTCGTACACCTTACATCACCATAGAAAATCAAACAGAAAGATTAAGGGCTCTATTTACTTCTCATATTTCATGTTTCCATTTTCACTTCAATTAATAATCAATAAGAGGATATAGATTCAATATTTTTATCACCATTTTCTTTAATAATTTTTTAAAACATTGTTCCTAAAAATGCATTCTTCCTATCTTTTCTTTCATCTTCTCTCTATCACAATTGTGTATTACACGAGTCTTCGATCTCATTTTTAGCAATTTAAAATTATATAGTTTAAGAAATTCAAATTGAAAATGTTTCAAGGTAATCGGGACCTAAACAAGTAGCAAAACGATAAGCATATGCTTTCTAACTAAGTTGGAAAGAAAAAGGTAGCAATGTGTATGTTTTATGACTTAATATTTAATAATTTAAATGGCCAATATATAAAAGATTAATTTGTACATTAAACTAAGATAAATGATCGTGAGATAATTCTTGCCTAAATTGTAAATCATAATATTTTTTAAGAAGCAATTGTATATCGTAACTAACATAGATTCTTTTGGTGAATTTAACCTCGCATGTTGCACGAGTTCTCAAAACAATAAAAGTGTAAAATACGGCGGCATGTATGATACACATCATAAGTCTTTCGACATTGTCATCTCAACCATTATTTTTGGGATGTATTAGTCAAGTGATCCATCACTTTGTATAGAAAATTGCTACCTCACTTAATCAATTTTTGTTGTATCTTTATTCACCGGTTGACACACAACACAAACTGTTAGGGTTTGCTACTAGTTTTTCATTGTCGATGACAAGGTTTCATTTTTGAGTGTCATACATCAAAAATAACTTTTTGGATGGAAAGGCACTTAAGTGTCTTTGAGAGTTTAAACAAAAGTTTCCAACAGTCGTTGGGGGAGCGGTGGTTAACTACCATTGGAGGTATTTTCAAGGTGTTAGAGAGCAATTTTAGTTGTGAAAAGAGTTGTTGTATATTGCTTCATCCCTATGATACCATGCTACACCATTATTATCTTGTCCTAGATAACCTCTTCTTATTTTATGAAATTTACTTCAATCGCATGGTTCAACCAACATTCACACAATCAACTAGCTCACCTCAAGGTTAATCGCTAAGAGTTCTCTACTCATATGGCATGTCACCATATATTTAAGTCGTATTTCCTCTAGTCATTGTTATAAGCAAAAATTAACTTTCAAATTCATTGAATAATTGATGTATCTGATATATATTATAGATTAGATACATTAGTTATCACTATAAGAAATCCTTGCTGCTAATGCAAGGATTTCTGGTGGCTTGTATTTCCGGTGGCCTATCGATGAAAATTCACAGACACGTGCAACGCTTGTAGGACATTACTCCTTTTGAATTTGCATTGAACGAATTGAACCAGTCAATTGTATTTGGATTGTTAAGCAAGATCAATTTGTATTCCATCTCTGAATTGAACTAAGCAATATTATTATTGGACCAAAGGAAAAGGTAGTTAGCACCGTTTGAAAAGTCTGGCCATTAAAAAAGAGTGAAAGACTACGGAACTTATGTAAAGAGAACCCATTTGGGGTTGATCTAGTGGTTGGTTTGGGATCTTGAAGTGTGCTCCTCTCAAGGTCTCAGGTTAGATTCCCTATGGTACCAATTTCGGTGGACAAGTCCATACAAAGCTTTGCTCTAGCTTAGAACGGGGCTTCCGCAAGTAAATGGTGGGATTGGTCCCCTCGAATTAATCGGTCCTTGGATTGATACCGAACCTTAAAAAAAAACTTATGTAAAGAGTTCTAGCCATTAAAATCTATTCCTTATTAATTAAAACTCTCGTCTTTTTAAAAAACTAAAAAACTAACATTACGGAGGTGAGAAATAAATAATAGAATGGTTCGTGAATTTTCTCCTTAAAAATGATGAAATGGTTTGTGAATTTCGTTGGCAAAGCTATCGTACAATTCAACATTTTTCTATTAAAATAAGCACTCACTCCGTCATAAAATGTAAGCAAAAAAAAAACTCATTTTCTTTGTCTTAAAATGTAAGTAAAAAAGACAAATTTTTATCCTATTTAATCTTGATTTTTCAAAAACCATCTTTTCTAAGATATTTTTTTTGCTTATTCTCATTAAATTAAATGCAAATTACATTCAATTTTCTTTCTTTTCCATTTTCTTCATAATCAATAGCAAATAAAAATTGTTTTTACATCTTCCCATGCAATTTATTCCAAAGAAAACACAAAAAATTATGCTCCAAATTCTTATGTTTTAGTTTTCTTAACAAGTGTGATTTGATTTATTTACTGACAATTTGGGACGGAGGGAGTACTTATTTGTTTAAATATAAAGATTTTAAATTATTGAAGGGTCCTCTTTAGTAAATAAGAAAATTATGCTCCAAATTCTTATGTTTTAGTTTTCTTACTAAGTGTGGTTTGATTTTTTAACTTACAATTTGGGACGGAGAAAATCTCTATAGTAGCCCAAGTGGGCCATGGCTCCCCCTATAATTTGATATCTATACTAAATATGCGGCCAACTCGTATTAATTTGCTCCCCAGTATAATGGTAAATCATTGTCATTTCAGCAACATGATGTTGGGTTTGATCCCCACTCACTTGTACGTTTTCTTTTATCCATTTTTTTTCTGTACTAGATTAATAATAAGTGTGTAAATCATAAACAAATTGTTCAAACCATTCGGCACCCTTAAGGTAAATTAATTACACTGATTTATTTTAATTTTTGTCCCCCCCATAATTTTTTTTCAAGATCCACCACTCGGAGAGAGTACTTATTAATCAATTGCAAATAAAAATTGCTTTTACATCATCTTTTCATGAAATTTATTTTAAAGAAAACACAAAAAGTTATGCTCCAAATCCTTATATTTTAGTTTTTCTAATAAGTGCGATTTGATTTTTTCACTTACAATTTGGGACGGAGAAAGTACTTATTTGTTTAAATATAAAGATTTTAAATTATTGAAGGATCCTCTTTAATAATTTTTTTGGAGATGTTGAGTTGAAAATATTGAATATTTATCACATAATAACATTAAACAGTTACAATAAGTGAGGTCTGTATGTTAGACTCACTTAAACATTTAAAATGGATGTAGTATTATGGATGGTCTAAAGTCTAAACAACCAAAGTTTAAAGAGCGTTGTTGTCATTGTGGATGACATTAACAAAAACCTTTTTTAATCTAAACAAAGCACTTATGACATCAATGAAAAGGTTGGATTAAGGACAAGCAGCGCCGTCCGTTGCAAAATGGAGTGCTGGCCACTAACTCTTATGGCACCTTGACTTGACCTATTCCACTCCAAACCAGCAAACTCATTTATTATGCTATTTATTGCCTTTTTATATTTAATACAGTATCATCGTTTCTTCTTCTTTTTTCTTTTCTTTTCTTCTAAACTCGTATTCGTGGTCAAGGTTGGATCGCGTATAGGATTTCATGATTTCGGCTGTTACTGATTGCGATTGTCGCGGTGTGAATTAATCACTGCATTGCACAACTCCTAAAAATGATAGCAACATAAATAACCTAAACTAGAGATAGATTTGGAGTTTTAAATTGGATAAGGAGATAACATTATGTAAATTATGATCAAATATGTATTAAAAATATGATTTTCACCTATCTCTATTGAAGAAAAAAATATATCTGAATTTTGTGTCTATTGTCATGAACGACATTTTTTTTTGGGGGGGGGTTGGGTTCAAGACAGAGGTATCAGAAGCAGAAATAGAAACGTCAGGGTGAAGTACGCCGTTGTAAGAAGAAAGCGACGAATACCTTTTGTTATCGCTCCATCCATCCCCCCCCCATCTGTAGTTTACCAGTATTTTTCTGCTAGACACGTCACGCCATATTTTTATTTACTATAATAGAATCAATTATAATTAATACTAATTAAACATATCTCCGCTCCTAAATATTAGAAAAGATTTTTTTTTTAGATTCATTAAATAATCAATGTATTTGGACTACAATGTAAACTAAATACATCATTTATTTAATGAACCTAAAGAAAGAATCTTAACTTATATTTATGACCGGAGGTTTTATATGATAATAGTTTCTTTTTAGACTTAAATGCATTTTTCAGTCCTCTTAATCATATATTAATTAATTTATTTTTATGTTTTGTCTCTCAATATTTGGGTCATTTTTTAGTCTCACACAACAAATTTGATAGTTGAATCAACATCAAACGGTTTATATTTTAACAAATTTTTTGGTTTTTTGAATTTAAAATATAAATCGTTTGATCATAATTCAACTATTACAGTTGCCCTAACCGTGTAAATGCATTAAAAACAAATTTCTTCAACATATTAATGGCTTGAAACATATATTTTTTTAACTAGGGTTAATTATGTTTCAGGTCCCTATAAATAGGCGTGTTTACAACATTAATCCTTACTTTAATTTTAATAAATTTTTGGTCCCCAACGTTTTTTCTGTTAACAAATTTGGTCTCTACTGTCAAAATTTTGTTGACTTGACAAACAGAGCACGCCATGTAGATGCCACTTGGAATGATGAGTTGACTTATTTCATGATGTAGCATGCCAATGTCATTAACATTTTAAAAAACTAATTTAAATTAAAAATCAAATATTTATTTTATTTGTTAATTAAACAATTAAGAATTAAAACTAACAAAAAAAACAATTAAGAATTAATATAAAAAAGCTCATCAATTCTCATCACCTCATCTTCACGAGGAGGATGAAAACCTCATCTAACACTAAAAATTTATTAAAATTAAAGTGGGGATTAATGTTGGAAATGCGCCCATTAAGAATTAAACACAATTAACCCTTTTAACTATAAGATGATCATTAGGGTTAATAGTTTTTTCATTCTTCTACAAAACAATTTTTTATAGACATTTGTTGAAGAATTAAATAAAAAGATTACGAGTATAATATCTTAATTGGTGGTATAAATCACAATTAATTAAGTATGAATTAGCAAACTATCAAGGAAATGGTTCATCATTCATGAATCGGTGTTTGTGTTGCAAATAAAATAAAACATGGAACAATTATTTAAAACAAAATAATTTTTTTTCCATTTTTATTAATCAAAAACAATAAAAAAAAAAGAAGAAATTAATGTAGATATAAAAGAGAAGATTGTCAAAACATTTATCATAAAGTGGTCATAAAAATATGAATTTCTCTAAAATAATGGGACATACGTAGCACTTCACATGCATATCTTTTCTCTTTCCTCTTTAAACTTTTCTACGTTGCACTCCTTCATTGGTCATTGTTATATAACATTAGTATCATAATGGTACACAAATGATGTCCAAAATAATGGTAAGGCAGGGTGGCTGACATGACTATAATTAATCAACTGGTGAGAATATGTACAGTAACATCATGAATGACACACAATGTTGTGTTGAGACAAAGTTTGTGATTGTTTGACAGCTTGATCCCACTGAACTTGCTTCAGACTCGCACAACACAACTCACAAGTGTAAGTGTAATGGTCTCTTCCCTTCGGATTGGGATTTGCTGCTGTAGCAAAATCCCAAAGTTTCACACAGTTGTATAAAACATTGTCGTTTTAAGCCTACAAAAATAATATTTTAAAAACAGTACTATAAAGTTGCTTAGGTATGCCACCTTGTCGTCTTGTACATCAGAACAGAGGAAAGACATTGTGTTGAAAGTTTGGCGCCAATGTGTGGGTACTTAGAACAAAGATTTTTTTTGTCAATAAGGTACCTCTTTTCATCCCATTTTCTTTATCCTCTTCACCTTCTATCCTCATAAACATTGTTTTGTGGTTTTGGAGTTAGAAGGCATTACTTGAACAAAAGAAATAAAAAGTATGCAATACAATACAAATGTTTGAAGAATCTTGGATGTCAGAGTCAAATGGAATATGGGACATCTACTTTAGCGTAATCAATATGTGTCACTTAATGGGTCACTTAATGGATGTAATTATTCAACAAACAACGTAGATGAAGTAAGATATTTACATGTCATAAAACTATATACACATGAGTATAATAAAATCATTTCCACCGGGAGTTGCTTATATCTTAGGCATTTCAACAACATTTATCATATTAAGTGTTTGGGCTTAAAATGTTTGTTTGTATAAACCTAAATTATCTATATGACATAAAATAAATAGAGGAGAAATAGGCTCATTTAGCTTGGGGTCAGAGACACTCAACCAAACGTAACAACTGCAATCTCTCAATCTAATAACGGATTCTAGCTTTTTAAACGATATTATTACAATCACTCAACAACATCATTCGTGTTCAAATGATATCGTTATTTATAAGGGATCATTTAAATGTCGATTTTCCAAACTATTTAAACAATCACAAAGTCGATTGGATCGTTTAATCAATGATTTCCCAATCTATTAACCGATCCAAAAGCATTAAGTTCTTGATCAAAAGTAATTATCAAAGATTAAATCCCATGTCTAGAATGAAAACTTAGATAGATTGTTATTCTATTCCTAGATCCAAAAGTATTTGTCAATATCATTTCAAATCTCAATAAAGTTTTAAATACAAGAATAACAACAATATTGAATAAATAAGCTAGAATCATATATTAAAAGATCAAGAGTTTACATAATAGCTTGTTTGAATACCTCAAAACCCACAAGGGTAGATGTAACTACATATGTCTATGCAAGCTTGGCAAAGGGTAAAGGAAAGATGAAGATTCCATGCCTAGATTCTCGATGTCTCAACAAATCTTGGGTTGAATATACTCTTAACTACCTTGCTTTGTGTTTCTCTCTCTTGAAATGCTTTCTCTCTCTCTCTCTAAAAATTGGAAAAATAGCAAAAAGAATGAAGAAGTTCCCCCAAAAATGAGAGAAAAGCTATTTATATGGCTGAAGCTGTCAGCGCACGCTTGAGCGAGCGAAGGACGCTTGAGCGTGCGGCTGGAAAATCTTCTGTTAGCCATTGAGAAGCTGCCACGTGTGCTTTATCCACTGCAGATGAAGGACTACGCTTATGCGTGCTGGAAGCGTGGAAGGGCTTTGGCTACTGGAACTTGCACGCTTAAGCGAGTGGAGGACGCTTAAGCGTGCAGACTTTGGTTCATGAGCTTCTTTCTTGATCCTTGCTTTTATTTTCCTGCACAAAAAGGGCTGAGTAAGACATACAAAGCATAAATGACATTAATGCACATAATTGAAGTTTTTTCATCAATAACTTGTAAAACAAATCACCAAAATGCCTAAACTAACACATGAATTAGATCACTTTTGAGCATTTATCAGTAGACCTTCCAACTCCAAGCACAAAAGCATTTTTTAGGCTATTTTAAGAATTGAAAAATGTATATTATAAACATGTATTTTGCAACTCAGAGCTTATTTTAATTTACTATTAAGTTAGTTGTTATTTTGTGGTAATTAGTAGCAACTTTAATGAATGAAAGAAACTCAAATTCATCAAGTTCAAAAAGAGTTGCAATGATTCCATGAGTGGTTCTCATGCCATTTCAGTAATACAAAACTAAATAAATTGAACAATGGTTCTTCCTAACTACTTTACAAGTCCTAAAAAAATTCTGCACAATGGTTCTGCATAACTTCAAATTCTGCAATAAACACATTCCATGTAATATCTTCAAATTATGAGTTGGTGTATTGGATAACCTCTTTGTCTTTGTTGAATTCTGTCAAGATAAATAAAGGTCTTAAGCAAACTTTGATGACAAATCAAAATTAGGGTTGTTTTAAGCACCAAAAGAGAGATTCAACATCGCATAATTTCTGAAACAGTAAATTTGTAAAAGAGGTATTCAATCTACGTAGGGGTGTTTCAATTTGAGAAAAAGAGACTGGTAGAGGGAGGAAGAAAGAGTCGTGTGTGCTCTCCGGCGATCTCTCTTTGTCGACGACGACGCAACACCGATGGAGAAGGATTCAATCTCTGTCATATGACCTCGTCGTGCCGACATAAACTCATCATTCATGCTGATGGAGTGACCTCAACTTGTTTTGATCTCTTTTAGAGCGATGTCTGCATTCTTGAACAGTAAAAACATAAAATATCAGGAAAACAATCTGATACGTTGGATGACTTTAATGGTCTGGATTTACTTAACTGCGTGTAACTGCGGGATTCCTTTTACAGCAGCAAATCCCAATCCCTTCCCTTTCTCGTAGACAGATAGACACGCACTTTAATCTCACATATCACTTTCTTTCTCTCTTCCGTTACTCTAATCTAGTGATTCCCAAAAATTCTCGAATCTAATATACCGTCACTCGGCATGGACTCAACCTCCTTTGATCTCCCTCCACCACCACAACCACAGCAACCCACCACCGTTCCCTTCACCCTCGAACAACCCAACTTCTTCACTCACCACGTGGCACCCCATCCTCCTTACGCTGAGATGATATACAAAGCAATTGAAGCACTGAAAGAGAAAGATGGATCAAGCAAAGGAGCAATAGGAAAGTACATAGAACATGTCTACAAACAAGTTCTTCCACCAGAACACACCACCTTGTTAACACAACATCTCAACCACTTGAAATCTGCTGGTCTTCTAATCATGTTCAAAAAATCATATAAATTACCTTCCTCACCCCCTTCACCTCCCACTCTCAATGGATTTGACCACTCTGAATCTCATCTTCCTTTCACTCCTTTAACCCAAAGAGGTCGTGGTCGTCCTCCTAAGCCCAAGCCCAACCCCATACCAAATGCCCAGCCCGTTTTCGTTTCTCTCGACCCTCCTCCTACAACTGCTGTGGAGCCTGTGCTGTCTATTAAAAGAGGGCGTGGACGTCCGCCTGGGACTTTCAGATCTAAGTCTATAAAGAGGCCCGGCCGTCCTCCGAAGCCCAAATCTGTGTCCAATGGCCTCAAACGACGCCCTGGCCGTCCACCTAAAACCCAGTCGCACCCAACACCTGTCATACCTTTTGCTGCTGCTCCTGTTCCTTTTCCTTCTGTTGTTCCAGATGAAGCCAATGCATCTGTTAGATCTACTAGGCCCAGAGGCCGCCCCAAGAAGCATGCAGATGCGGTGGTTCCAGGAGCGAAAAGGCGGGGTCATCCTAAGAAGCTTGCCGTGGTGGGCAGGCCCAAAAATCCCTCCGGAAGGCCAATTGGCCGCCCAAAGGTGATCCTATTTTTGCTTTTGAGTTTTTATTGTTTTTGACTTAATTTGACTTGGCTTTTTACTGTCAGTCTCTACTCCTACTTGATTGAATGATTGATTATTTAACGTTAGTGTATTTAAGCTTATCCACATTGACTTTTGCAACTACTTGCGTAATTCTTTTGGAAACACATTTATCTTGAAAACGAAGGCATGCCATAGTTGGCATGTGTAATAATAAACAACAAAGCAGATGGATAAAAAAGTTCAAAAATGATAGTCTGTTTAATTTTCTACCACTAGTTCTTTTTTGCAGGCAAATGTTAATAATGTTAGAAAAACCCATAATTAGTTTGAAATGTTAATTTTGCAACTACTAGTAAATAAGCAAGAAGAGAGGGTAAAGAAATAATTTGCATGATTATTATTTTGCATTGGAACTTTAATGTTAGATTTGGAAGTTGACTGAGCAGGACAAATGTATACATTCTCAACCTAAGTGGATTGTGCATTTTTGTTAAAGAGAGTTATTTTAAAAAATTTAATATACTTTGCTTTCCTATAGAATTTTTTTCTTATTCGCATATTCTATTCTTTCATTTTATATAAAATAGGGAGCAAAAGGTAAAAAGTTTGTGGATGAAGATCTAAGAAGGAAGCTTGAACACTTTGTAAGTTGAATTAATCTTTCATTTGATTGTTCATTATCTTTCAAATTAAACAAATGATATATCTCACGCCTCTATTGTTTGCTCACTTTGCAGCAATCAAAGGTTAAGGAATCTCTTAACGTGCTTAAGCCTCTCTTTGATCATCAAAGTCCAGCCACTACAGTTGCAGCAATCCAAGAGTTAGAAATGCTGGCAACTTTGGACCTTAAAGCACCATTAAGAGATGAAACACTGCAGCCACAGCAATTTCCGGAACCACAACTGCTGCAGCAAGAGCTGCCATCTCAGCAACTGCATCCCCAGCCAGTGCCACAGGCGCTGCCATCTCAGCAACTGCATCCCCAGCCAGTGCCATCTCAGCAACTCCATCCCCAACCAGTGCCACAGGCGCTGCATTCCCAGCAACTGCATTCCCAGCAAGTGCCATTGCAGCAATATCTCCAGATGCCATTGCAGCAACAGGTGCAACAGCTGTTTCAACCACATACTTTAGCCCCAAGCTAGGAAGATTTACATGGACCTCAATTTGGTGAAGAACCCACTTGTAAAAGAAAATGTTATTAGGGGAACTGATTTTCCGAGAATCTAATGACTGTTCCTTTGAATTTGTTTCATGCTAACTTTAGATTAATTGACCCTGTAATAATATTTAGAGACCGGTGTACTGCTGATTCTGTTGTTATTCTACTTGTATTAATTTAGAACAATGCTTTTATTAGCAATTTTATTCTTACAATCAACTAGTAGTTTTTTTAAACTTCTGTGTTTGATCCTTCATGTGCACCGTGGAAAAGTTATTTTAATGATGTATCCAATGTTATGGGCAGTAGTTTCATAATATAATAGGTAACTGCAGTTTCAATATGGCATTCGATTTCATATCAAATAATTATAGTCATAGGCACAGTTTGGGTTGAGCTTATTTTAAGCTTATGAAAAATAGCTTATGCAAATAAATAAGTTTTTATTTTAACTTATAAGGTCTCACTAACGAAAATTGTATCTTCATAAACTGTTTTTTCATAAACTACCTTAAAAACTTATAAATAATACAT
>Ga0315913_1008541_pt1 | contig 12131 bp, 5 predicted proteins | sample MpolsnodulesMG_FD_207736 | JGI IMG/M metagenome (GOLD analysis project Ga0315913, IMG submission 207736) | Medicago polymorpha root nodule microbial communities from Los Angeles, California, United States - small nodules | ecosystem: Host-associated > Plants > Roots > Nodule | place: USA... | reverse complement strand
GGTCATATTCGTCTTTTTACATATTTTTTGTTATTTTTTTATTTTTCCCACCTGGCCAAAACAAAAGTCAAATTAAAATAAAATAAAATAATATATACAAAAACTGAAACATCGAAGAATTTGTGACACTTTATCAGATTCATATCAATTCCAAAAAATGATCGTGTAAAGCGCAAAAAAAAAAAAAAAAAAACTCTCTCATTTCACTCACATTGCGTGTTGAATTTGGTAGGTTACTTCTTTTTCAGATCGTGGCTCGTGAATTGTTTCATATTTTTCAACTGTTTTATTAATTTATTTATTATTACTAGTAAGTGTAGTATTTTTCTCATGATGTATCTGTCTTTTTCTTTTATTATTCTTCTTTATGATCTCGGTGTGTCGGTAACGATTTAATTCTATACATCCTTTTCGGTTAATAAATTCGAAGTTTTAATGCTATTGGATTTTTACTTTCTGAGTTTCAAATGATTCAGTTTGAGTTTTGAGCTTTGATTTGAAATGTCTCGAACACGGACACCAGACAAGACACTGACACGTAAACACCGAGGATTTTGAAAAAACAGAGAAGAAGATGTATAGTGAAAACTGAAAAAGAAGGTAGGACCTGTTATGTTAGGGACCAGTAAAAAATCTGTTACTTTGTTCTCAAGCATTGTTTAAGGTGGTCGCTGCCAGAAAAAGTTTTCTATTCTAAAAATCATAATTGGTTACTGTAGAAGGAAGGTTTCAAATACATGAGTTCTGGTGTGGCCCATCATCACTTTTTCTCTTTTTATTATTCTATTCTTTGTTTCAAGCTTTGTATCAAAGAATGGCTTTTAATTTAAAGCATACTATAAATTATAAATATGATTATGATATAATCTCTCTCTTATAACAGAAGTCTTGTTTTTGGTCGTGATAATATTTGCCAACTAACTATGATAAAAACGTAATTAGTTAGCATTCTGTTTTTGTCTTTGGTCTTTCTTTTTCTTGGTTGGATATAATCTAAAGTTAGATAGTTGTTGTTGATATTGTCTAATTTTTATTAACTACCGCAATTAATGGGTTTTTGTTACCTTCTTCGTTTGGTAAATCCATCATTATGATTAACTTATGATGATTATGTTATTCAACTTTTCTCTTAAATGTGTTGCATTTTAGGAAATGAAGAATCACTTTAATAATGACCCGTTTCGCTTTTTCTCTTTTAGGAAACATGGGTTGTTTTTGAAATGGGATTAGCTTGTTAATTGAGGTGGAAAGAGGGTTTGGAAGTGTGAGAAAATGGGAGCTATTGCTGGAGAAGAGTTGTCGAAATGGGAGAAGATGAATGGAGTTAGTGGTTGTGAAGAGAAGATTCTTGTGTTACTTAGGCTTAGGCCTTTGAATGAGAAGGAAATTTCTGCTAATGAATCTGCAGATTGGGAATGTATTAATGATACTACGATTTTGTACCGGAATACATTGCGTGAAGGTTCTACGTTTCCAAGTGCCTACACATTTGGTAAGTTAAATTTCTATTTCAAATCTAAATGTTGCTTTATTTTTCTGAAATTTGTATAGAGTTGTATTTTAAGTAGTTTCAGATTTTACTGTTTCGAATCTTGACTAGAACAATCATTGTCCAAACCCAGCCGAACTTGGAATTATCAAAACCCCTTCTCCCTGGAACCGAGGATTAAGACTCACAAAAGATTCCACTGCATTTGACTCACCCTTGCTTAGATGTACTCTTTTCCCAATTGACATGGTCTTAACTTTTGAAAATATTCAATGTTGATATGAACATCTGGTCAATTTTTATTTGCCTGTTGGCTAAATCAATTTACATAAATTGGTAAGTTGTCGATTGTCAAACACATTTTGTTTTTCTTCTCCAAACTTGGATATTTATGTCGATCTTAATCTGTTATACTTGAAAATGCATTTTACATAGTTATTAAATGACAATGTTTCTGAGTTTTTTTATATTATGACACATTAGATTGATGGTAATTTATCTTGAACAGAGTTTTTCTGAATATTTGTTGTGATTGGTGGCAGACAGAGTATTTCGGGGTGACTGTGAAACGAGGCAGGTATATGAGGAAGGAGCTAGGGAAATCGCTCTTTCAGTAGTCGGTGGAATTAACTGTGAGTATAAATTAGTATGTTGGCTAGTTGCTTGAGATCCACCTTCCACTTTTTGATTAACATAGGTGTTTATACATTCTTTCAGCGAGTATTTTTGCATATGGGCAAACAAGCAGTGGAAAGACATATACTATGGTTGGAATAACTGAATTTGCTGTAGCGGATATTTTGGAATATGCAAAAAGGGTAATTAAACTATTAATAATTTGTATAATTTATAATATGTCAAACGCTTCAGTATCATTGTTCTCTGGAACTCTTGTTTTTAACATTACATAGTGCTATTAACACAAGGTTCTGCTTTGACTTGTTTAGCATGAAGAAAGAGCATTTGCATTGAAGTTCTCAGCAATTGAGATTTACAATGAAATTGTTAGAGATCTTCTCAGCACTGACAACACTCCACTTAGGCTGCGTGATGATCCTGAGGTGAATGCCTTTTAAATATGTTGGACTGATTAGATACAAGTTTAATACATAAAGGTTGCATAATTAACAATTATATCATGATTGTTTTCCCTTTTTGTTAGAGAGGACCCGTTCTAGAGAAACTTACAGAGGAGACTCTACAGGATTGGGGGCATTTTCAAGAGCTCCTGTCCTTTTGTGAAGGTAAAGGAATTTGCATAGCTTTCTTGTTATATATGGTAGTCAGTCGTTAGCGACACCATTTTATCCAAGTTTAAATAGCGGCGCTATAGCGCAGCGGAATTGGAATATGTCGCTATTGTTATGTGATACGCTATTAAATACAAAATGTTGAAAAGTAGTGACTATAGCGGCACTATTGCACTATTGCGTAGCAGAATTTGAATGAACCGTCATTTTCTGCTGTCATACTGATTATATTGTTTACCTTATTATTGCAGCTCAGAGACAAGTAGGAGAGACATACCTGAATGAAAAGAGTTCAAGATCTCACCAAATTATCAGATTGGTATGTTTCTGCTTAAAGATAGTGCTTTATTTTTCTTACTGATGGACTTCAGTTAATAGTGTTTTATTTAACCTTTCAGACCATTGAAAGTTCTGCCAGGGAATTTCTGGGCAAAGGAAACTCAACCACCCTATCAGCTAGTGTAGTAAGTTAACGTTCTTTACATCCATCACTTATTCAGGGGATAAAATGGTTATCGAATATTAGATTATATATTTATATAATTTGTCTTTATTTTTCTGCAGAATTTTGTTGATTTGGCAGGGAGTGAGCGTGCATCACAAGTATCGTCGGCTGGGGTGAGGTTGAAAGAAGGTTGTCATATAAACCGGAGTTTACTTACTCTTTCAACCGTCATTCGTAAGCTTAGGTTGTTCACTTCACCCTTGAAAGTTTAATATATGTTGATTCTTTCTTCTACGAAAAGTTTGAAGTTCCACTAACATAATGTGTCTGAATGCAGTAAGGGAAGACATGGACACATCAATTACAGAGATTCTAAGTTGACACGCATACTGCAGCCTTGCTTAGGTGGCAATGCTAGAACAGCTATCATTTGCACTTTGAGCCCTGCACGGAGTCATGTTGAACAAACTAGAAACACACTTCTTTTTGCTTGTTGTGCAAAAGAAGTTACCACTAAAGCACAAGTTAATGTAGTGATGTCTGATAAGGCCTTGGTCAAGCAATTGCAAAAAGAGTTGGCCAGGTTGGAAGGCGAGTTAAAAACTCCTGCTACCTCCAACACTGATTATGTAGCTTTGTTGAGAAAGAAAGATCAACAGATAGAAAAGGTAATAATCTGCTGTCTGAATTCTTATGCTAAATGTTAGTCTTGATCATTGATCATGTACATATTCCTTACTCCTTAAATCTTGATAACATGAGTTTTAATTATTCAGATGGATAAGGAGATTAGGGAGCTAACTAAGCAACGTGATCTTGCTGAATCAAGGATTGAGGATTTGCTGCGCATGGTGGGAAAGGAGCAAAAATCTAAAAAAGTAATTCACATTTCGTAATAGCTGAAAATCTATTATTATGTTTGAGTTTATGCCTCTAAATTTGTATTGCTCGTTTTTGTTCTGCCTTGCATTAATGTCAATAATTATATTGATTTGGTAGGAAGGAGAAGATTTATGGGAAGATGACTGTTCAGTATCAGAGTCATCAAGCATTTGTGGTCCCAACATAAGCATTAGAGAGTTCAACAATCCTCACTATAATGGTGGAGACAGTGGAAGTATTCAAGATGGTAAAGTCCTTTCATATTCCTTCATGTATCATAAATAGTAGTTTGGTAAAATTGATGATGTATTCTTGAGTAGAATTGAATGATGTCCGATCATTATACATTTGTTAGCTTTTGCTTGTACAGAAGAAGACCTTGATGAATACTGCAAAGAAGTTCGATGCGTCGAGTTGGAAGAGTCAAGTAGAGACAACTCAGAATTACTTGATCCTTCCTTAAGTGACAACGGGGATTTGGCTTTGACAGTATCTGGAGGGGAAAATGGAACAAGCCAGGAAATGTCTCCACATTTGGATGAAGACAGCCATGATGAACAATCTCTACATGCCATGTCAGGAAACATGTCAAATTATAGAAATCTCAAATTAACTAGAAGCCGGAGTTGTTCGGAGCATCACATGACTGCTTCCCCTGAGACGGGAGAAATGGAGAGGACACCATTCAATGGGTTTGAAAAAGGATTCCCTGGAAGACCAGATGGTTTATGGAGAAAGTTCAACCCATTAAATTTAGATGGTTCAACAAGATTTTCAAGGAACGATTCTCAGTCTTCTATTGGAAGTCCGTCAGTGGATGACCTTAGAGGCAACAGCTTGAGATCATCTGGTGATGAGGACATTACTAGCATCCATACATTTGTTGCTGGGATGAAAGAAATGGTCAAACTTGAATATGAAAAGCAGCTTGTTGATGGTCAGGTGAGAATAAATAATTTCAGTTGCCTTATTGTTTCTTGAATTTCAACTGAAGTGTTAATGATCTTTTAATTCTCTGTCATTGGTAACCGAAGTAGTTCATATGCTGTTTTCTGTTTTTCTGAAGAGAACATGTATCATAAAAGTATTGGATACTCCTATCAGACAAGTATCTGATTTTTTATTTTATTTTATTTAAATGTTACTGGATACGTTTTGGATACATTTGATGTGGCATTGCTAGATACGTCTTCATTAGGGGTGGGATGCTGATAGGATAGAGTGGGAGCATTGCTTTTTTAGAACTCTTTTACATTTATTTACAGATTAAAATGCATTATTTATAACATTTATTTTATATTTTGAAAGAAAAGAAACCCTCCGGTAAATATAGAGAGCCTCCATAGTTCCCTTTTCTTTGTTGTTACAACTTTTGTGCCAGCGACAACATTAACATATATTTATATTTTCGTGAAATCTGTCAAGTCTTTTATGATTACAACTTTTTGTAAATCGTGTACATTGTAGTTATACATTAATGAGGAATGATCAATGTCTCCTTTAAAATTATTTTGTATCTACATAAGTTCTTTTATATCCTCTAAAAAAGATATTTCTATAAAATTTTGTTGCCATATATAGGACTTGTCGTAACTTGAATTTAAAAATTGCTTGTATCCATGTAGTATCGAATCTGTGTCTGTACTAGGTACCTGGGCTTCATGGATATTAGAAGACATGGATATATTGGTTGACATGATTATATTTATATGCAGGAACTTGTATATGCCACTACATCTTGATGCTTCACGATGTTTTTGACCACATCCTTTTCTGAATTGCAGGGTCAGGAGACAGATAGAAAACTGAGGAATGTGAAAGATGTAGGTGTTGATCCAATGCAGGAGGCACCAGGAACTCCTTTAGACTGGTCTCTGCAGTTCAAGAGGCAGCAAAAAGAGATAATTGAACTGTGGCAATCTTGCTATGTACCATTAACCCACAGGACCTACTTCTTTCTTTTGTTTAGGGGTGAACAAACAGATTCCATTTACATGGAGGTAGAGCTTAGAAGACTATGCTTCCTAAAAGAAACATTTTTTGATGAAAACCAGTCTGAGAAAGACAGCCAGACAATCACATTAACTTCAAGGTTCACTATTTGTCATTCCTACTTTTATTTCAGTATGTGATATATTTAGAATCTAAGTGATAGTTTACTCGTATACCTGTGTTGACATGTGTTTGTTTTGGGACACAGTGTGAGAGCTCTTCGGCGGGAGAAAGAAATGCTTATGAAGCTTATGCGGAAGAGGCTTTCTGAGGAAGAGAGGAAAAGGCTATTTAACGAATGGGGCATTGGATTGAATTCAAAGCGCAGGAGAATGCAGCTAGCAGACCGTTTATGGTGCAACACTGATATGAACCACGTAATGCAGAGTGCTGCAATAGTTGCGAGGTTAGTGAGGTTTTCAGAGCAGGGACGAGCCCTCAAGGAGATGTTTGGACTTAGCTTCACACCTCAACTCACACGGCGGAGCTATTCGTGGAAAAGTTCAAGAGCATCTCTTCCTTAGTCATTCTTTTTTGTTTTGCGTCTCACGTGTGTACAGCAGGGTTAGAATTTTTTTTTTTTATCTCAGTTTCTGATTGATCTTTGTTCACTTGTTCAAACAATACAAACTACTCACTTTAGAGGAGTTAAATCCTGAAACAAGTGTCTCTCCGTTGGGATAGAGATGTGTATTACTATTAACATACATTCTAGGTGGTTGTATTGTATCTTATCGTATCGCCATTATGGTTATGTTGTACCAGTTGACGAATTTGACTGTCTTTTCTTCTCTTTTTATTTTTTTCGTGGTGCAAATTAAGGTGTGTTGTGTTGCTTGCTTCACTGTGTGTGTAGACTCTTAATCATCCTCCCCCTCTGGACAAATTAAAACATTTTTATAATATATTATATTTATTTTTATTACTTATACTTGAGTAGTTCAGTTTAAAATTATTTTAAATTTAAATGCCATTATTGGCAGACTGGATCCTCTACAGTTGAAAGTAAAGTGTTGCAGCTACAAGAACCCTTATAAGTTATATGTAAAGAGAAAGTTTCTCATTGGAGGACAATCTAGAAGATCATCACTGCATTTGGTTATGCTGAAGTTTCAATTTAGGTGAATTCTTTCTTCAAACAAGGGATTCATTATTAAAGGAGACTAGAGAGTATATACATGCACTCAAATGAAGAATCTAGCTCGAGAAGCTGCTTGTTGTGGCAATCTCAAGAAAGGGTTGATTCTCATGAAGTTAAGTGCTTAAAAAAACCATCAATATTACAACATCTGGAGCCACTAGTTTCCTTTTGTTGGATAATATTGCAAGCAACAATGACACGAATTAGATTGCACAAACAAAAATTGTGAACAATCACATTTAAATAGTATCCTTTTTTTGGAACATAAATGTGTTGAATAAAAAAGATCTCAGAATATTATCTAGAAAATGTAAGCTCTAAATTTGAGTTTTCCGAAAATACAGTATGGAGAATTCTATAATTTCAAAGTTTTTCAAAATGTTTTTGTTGTTCAGCTAACTGTGATAAACTCAAATTCCATGTAGAAAAGATATAAGACTTGACATAAGTTTACAAGCCAACTTTTAACAACGAATTTGGACTAATTTAAAATCATAATATGGTGTAAGAGTCTATCCATTCAAGGCTATGTATCCACCATGTATAGTCACACAGCAAGCATTAATAGTGAGTGTATCCAAAAAAAAATGAATTTAAGACTAATTAAAAATCATAATGTTGTGTAAGAGTCTATTTGTTCAAGGTTATGTATCTACTGGGTTTAGGTCCTCTTCATTTGTTTTAATAAATGGAGATTGCAATTAGGAAAGAGATAGATAGAAAAAATAGATGGTGGGTCCTATCATTAAATGGGTCCCATCAACATTAATTATTTTCAAGATTTTTTGTGTTTATATCTCTCCAAGTGGAAGGAATGAAAAAGAGATTAAATGGAGAGGATCTTAACTCGTATCCACTGTGTATAACACTCACCAAGAATTAATAGTGAGTGAATTGAGAGGGAAAAAATCAAGTCATTTATATAAGATATTTGTAAACAGGGATATCCCTCACCTTATGAGCTAATTTTTTTAAAGATGATGGGTCGTCCTAAACCACTTCCTAGAGATTTGACAAAAGTTCTAATATAAGATATTTGTAAATAGTGATATCCCTCACCTTACGAGCTAATTTTTTTTTTAAAGATGATGGATCGTCCTAAACCACTTCCTAGAGATTTGACAAAAGTTCTAAGCCTAAGTTAAGCCATTACCAAACTAGGTAACCCTGACCCAATTTTACGTACTTGGATCATCCTCCTCTTACTTGGTACATGCCAATAATGCATGAGGAAACCACGATCCAAGTTACCGGCTCACCCGCATACTTGAAAGAAAAAAGAGGCAAGTTACTCATTTTTCAGATAAACACTCAAATTCTGATCATGACAAATTGTTGACAAAATCTACTGATATTCCATTTAAAACATGTTTTTTTTTCAGAGAAATACATATTTCGAAAAGATTAAAGTTAAAAATAATTTTAATGATATGCATTGTTAGTGTAAAATAATTTTACATTGGTATATGATGAAAATCTATTATTTTGCAACATCACCCAACTTTGGTAAAAAAAAGTTAGAATTAGTAGTATGACATAGAAACATGATGGTCTCTCGTTGGGTGTAATAGTAAAAATATTTTATGTGTATGCACTTTAAATTTAAAGGGAAAGAAAGAATTTTTTAAAATTGTGAGGAGGGTAACTACAACTTTTAAAAAATAAAGTGAGAAGAAAGGGGAGGTGTGAATAGTTGGTTTAGAAGATAGGTCGTTTACGTCCTCTATTTAAAAACAAATAGGAACATTTATTTTTCAAAAGAAAAACAAATTTGAATGGTTATACTTTAAAAATTGCTCTTCGGACACCTCAAACTAACCGATTAATGCACATAATTATTTCTCTCATTGAATCTTCTTGCTATTGTGGTCCATCAGCTATGAATATCACATTGCAACTCAACCACCACAAAGGCAATTATGGATTGCATGTTTTGGAGTTTTGCTAATGTTTTGTGGTTTCTACCTTTTCGCTAAAGGCATTCACATAACGGTAGAATTGTAAGGTACTTATCATAGGAGGAGAAATATGAAAATCATGAAAATTATTAGTATATTGGAATATTAAAAGTTAGTTTTGTTTTTTCTTCTAAGTTTGTCATGTTCATATATATTGCAAAACGAAAGTGAATTTCGGAATATGAAAATCGGTTTGCTTTGTGTTTTTTCTAATATATATATTCTCTATTTAATGTTCTTTACTTTCTTGGTGTTAATTTTTGAGTTTTGTTATCTGTCTTTCTTTAAGTAATTTTTCTTGATGTCTAAGGAAAGTTAAAAGCATGGTTATCAATATCTTTACTATAACTTCGGAGTTGTATCTCGATTCTTTAAAACAAATTAAACTTAATCGATATGAATCCTTGGTGTATTTAGTTTGGCCACGAATCATATATTAAAATATAGTTGACCATTATTTCTTATGTCATTTGATTATTGATTATAACTTAAATCATTTTAGTATACTTGTTTAGGATTGGCTTCGGTCAAGCAGTTAACATATTCTTCAATTATGTTAGTCTGGTAGCTTCTTAAAAATCATTTCTTCTACTTTCTATTTGATATGTCTAATGCCTCTCTTGTATTTGGATGTTTGGCATGACAGAAGAACACGAGAGTCTTTCAACAAAAGGAAAATTTTATTCATCAGTTTATAGACAAAATTAAGTTACAATCATCATAATTTTGCTTTTAATTACCACACATGGTCGCTTAACCCTCGTTTCTGTTTTTTGTGTTCCTAGGCGACTCTGTCATGGCTTTGGCGCTAGTTTTCTTTGTTTTTGGAAAACTTGATGTAACATATACTTTTTTCTTTTCTTATTTCTCCTCTGACACTTCTTGTGCTTTAGAGACTAAATTTTTAGATAATTTAATCCATTTTAGCTTTTTTAAAACAAACAAAAAAACTTGAATCGTTTTTAGTTTCTCAGTGTCACGTGTCACTCTTTCTGACTTAAAATTATCATATTTTATTGGTAATATATTTTACGATTCATAATAAAATTCGATTCATGGTTCTAAAAACATATTTATTACTTCACAATTGCATCTCGATTTGTGATGAGATCCAAACTAGCAAGAGTGTATTGAACATGTCTTACAAGCTTGTTTCTCTCAAATAGAGTCATAAATCTTAAATCAACAACCATTAAGTTTATATTTAGTTTCATTTTTGGAGAAATCAAAATTGATTTTAAAATTATATAATTGATTTTATATTATAGTTTTTTCCTCTAGAATTGATTTTTTAGACTTGCATATATTATTCAACTCACTTTCATATAAAAAATATATAAATATAAATCACTTTATATTTAATTTACTTATTGTTAAAATCTATTCTATTGAATTTATTCAAAATCAATTTTTGACGTGTTGTAAAAAACCACCTAATACTCCTCCAAATTAATAGACTATGACCGATCGATCAAAATAAGAATGATTAAGACAAAAAAAAGCCCAAACCGTGAATAGGCCAGATTAGTAAATGTCAATCATCTTTCAAAAAAAAAAGTAAATGTCAATCAAATAAGAAGAACAAGATGCGCTTCCAAATCAAGGATTTGGAAAATAATTCAAACTCATTTGGGAGCTTCTAGGACAACTGAAGCTAAACCGTCAATGTAATTCGAAATCAAAATTATGATATCATCAAAAGGAAACGTGGATGAAATTAAAGCACGAGAAAAGTTAAAATAAAAATGAAAATGGACAGTTAGTCCTTGACTTTCATAGCTTTTGGTCATGGCTTGGTCTTTCTATGACATAGTCATTTCTTTGATATTGATATTTTTTACGAGTAACCACTAAATTGATCAATGTTTCACCTCAAAATCTGAGGTTAATACAATTCTCTTGCACTTTTAAGGTATTTTCCACTATAATCACATAAGATTACAATTAATTACACACACATGTATACGATTTCTTTGCCTCACACAAGAGGACTTCTACGATCAGAGTTTACAAATAAAATTTGATCGTATACAATTTGTACTCAGAGAGTAAACTAACTATAAGCTCAAATGACTTGGGACACAAAATTCTAAGATATGAAAATTTGTAAGAATTTTTCTAAGTGTTTCTGCGCTATATAATTTGATAGAGTTTTGGCATTTGTAAAATCACGTGAAGTCTCTTAAGCTCTTAAAACAACTCAAGCCCTTAAATATGAGAGAATAAAAGAGTTGTTGTTTGAAGAGGTGCCAACGCGCAAATCGTCCTTTAGAATCTTTGATCAAGTTTGAAATACTTTGCATCTTGAAAAACTTTGTTTGTTTTTAATGTTCCCTTAGAAGAAGACAAAACTGATCAGAGTGATGTGTCCATCAAAACTTGCTTGCATCATAATCTGGTTTCATTGCATTCAGAGCTTGATATTTTAGAACCAATAACTTAATTTTGAAGTAAGAATTTAATTATGTGGTCCAGCACACTTGAACACACATTAGAGTACCCAATTGTTCTTTCATACATTGTTATCATCAAAACATTAAAGATGTTGGGGAGTCTGGGGAACCCCAGGAGCAGCAATGGGCTAAACGTCCAAGATCACTAAGAGACTTAGACACCACACTTTTACCCAAAATCTTAAGACATCGGGTATATGTGTCTCCTCTCTTATATATCCAAGGTTTCCTTCATTTCTAGTCGATGATTGACATAATCACTCACACTTGATTTTCAACAATCCCCCCCTCAAGTGTGACTCACCCACATCACTAGTCTGATCCACACTAGGATCCCGCTCCCACTCCCCCATCGAGCCTAACTAGGGCTCTGATACCAATTTATTGGGGAGTCTGAGGAGCGTTGGAAGAGGCAATGGGCTATGAAGGTGAGAAAAACACAAGAAGGGGGGGGGGGGGTTGAATTGTGTTTTCAAAAACTTTTTCGTTCCTTACGTTGAATAACTGTTCTCAGGTTCAGA
>Ga0315913_1008539_pt1 | contig 12136 bp, 7 predicted proteins | sample MpolsnodulesMG_FD_207736 | JGI IMG/M metagenome (GOLD analysis project Ga0315913, IMG submission 207736) | Medicago polymorpha root nodule microbial communities from Los Angeles, California, United States - small nodules | ecosystem: Host-associated > Plants > Roots > Nodule | place: USA... | reverse complement strand
ATTTTATGGTTGCCAAAAAACCTATCGTGTATTTTTCTAGTCTACATTATCATTTTCTCTTTAAGAATATTGGCATGTTTTAAATCTAATTGTATCTAGATCATTATCATGTAGACAAGTTTTAATTCTGATGATGTTATTATGCTTAACAGCTACATGAATAATAAGTGGAGGCTCATATGGTGATCAATAAAGAGGGCAACAATAATCATTGCTTAGTAATGCCAAGGGAAAGTTCTCAAAGCTTTCTAATAAACAATGATGTAAAGTTAACACTCTTTCCTACTCCATCAACAACTCTATATTCATTTTGCTTCCAAGCAGTTGAGTTTTCAACCTAATTGTATTTAGATCATTATTCTTGCTTGCAATACGTATTGTTTTACATTACATTTGTTTTTTCCTACTATTTTCTATAGGTTTTGGCTTCATAAGTTAGTGAATAAGGTGGTCTAGTGCTAGCAGTTTTTAGGTTGATGTTGTTGCATCGTTTTGTTGCTTACGACGTTTGTTGAGATGGCTCTTGTTCTTGGATAGTTGAGGTTTTAGTTTCATGCAGTTGTCATCTTGTTTTTCTTTTGGTGCAGGGTGTTTCAGTGTTTTGAGAGGCATTGGTGGAAGCAATGGAAGATGGGTATTGGTAGTTGTGTTTGTGGCTAAGGGTCGTGTCAGAGGTTTAAATGGTTAGTGTTTGCTTTTTTAACCTTTGGTAGTTCAGATGAAGAGTGAGTTTGGGTCATTTGAGTATCTCAGGTATTGTGTGCGATTTGATCGTGTACAAACCATTTGTTTTCGCCGATGTGTAGCTGGTAGCTTGTCATTTGTAGGTGCAGATATGCCATTGGGAGGTTTAGGAGGGTGGTAAGGATCCAGAAAGAGGTGCAGGTCTGTCTAGCGTGGATTCATAATAGTATCTTGTGTAGGTCGGTCTCAAAATGGCTCGGGATGGTATTGTTTTGTCGGCAGTTTTGTTGATGTGTTTCTTAATTTCTGCTTAGAGTTAACTTGGTTTTAGTTTTGTTGTGGCTTATATCTTCTTTTATCTCTCTCTATTTGCTAACTTTGGCTTTTGATATGTTTGCTATTTTTGTTTTGTGGCATTGTTGATTATCTCAGATGTTGTGTCTTGTCTTGGTTAGCACACATTGTTGAAGAATTTCAAGATTTAGAAACACAAGATAAAGAGATGAAAATGATGTTTAAGCTTTTATTTTTCATAGATCAATGATAATTGACATTTTCAAGTGGGATATACATCAAAGACCAAAAAAATTATTTTGTAATTTTGATGATATTTCGATTGTAATGAATAATATGATTGACTAGTATTTGATTTTGTTATTTATTTATTTATAATCATATTTCAATTTTCTATAAATAATATTTTACCCATGTTATTATACTTTTAAGTCAAATAATTATTTTCCTAAAAAAAAGTCAAATAACGAATTGTAACCATTTATTTTAATATTCCTATCCATTATAAAGAAAAAAGCAGTTTTTTTTAACAGCCAAAATTCATTGAAATTGTTAATGAAAGGTCATTATAAAGTTGTATAGGAACGGTTTTCTCAACAGCAACGGTTATAGAGCGATGCAATTAGCTTAAAAAAGCGTACTCAAAAATGAACCTAGAGCTACGCTTTTTCTCTGGTCAACGACGAAAAAGTGTAGCTATTGTGAACTTCAAGAACCGTTCTTTATAGACACTTAAAACTACGGTCTTTCTCATGTCGTTGCCGTTTGTGAATAAAACCGTAGCGTATTGATAGCACAACGCCTCGGTCTGCCACAGACGGAAAACCGTTTTGGTAGATTACGACAACGCTTTTTTCATTTTTTATAACAGTTTTTCAGCGTTCCTTTAGGACCAAAATGTTGTTGTGTTTTTATTTTAAATCAAGCAACTTCATATGTGTTTTGAGTCTTTTTAGTATGAAATCATGTAAATTGGCAAAACAAGACATCTTGTAAAGGATCGAGGATATGAAGGTTAAAGATCAATGTTTCTTAAAAGGTCTTTGAAGACAATACAATATGAAGAAAATTCATTTCAAGACGGATGAACGCTCGAAAAAAAGACGAAAATTGCAAAATTCGCACATGAGTTACTAGCTCATGTGCCCCCTGCGCATGAGGCAGCCTTGGCTACAACCTTATGCGCCCCCTGCATGTGTACCCATGTGCCCCGCGCATGCTTGCGGGCATAAACTTTTGTTTGCTTGTTTTTCAAGATGGATCAGCGGGAAAAACCTAGTTTTCTTCTCTTAACTCCTAAGTAATGTTGCATTATAAATAGAGATCATTGCACACCCTTTTAATCATTCAGAAAGCTAGTGGTATAAGGTAAGGGTCAAGCATCAAAGCTTCAAGGAAGAGGATCTTCATCCTCCATTTGTTCTCTCTATGTTGTGTTTTTTTAGTGTCTTGGTGTCGGTTGCCATGTGCAACTAAACCTCTCTGATTAGGGTTCTAAGATGAACCTCTTCTTATTTGTTGGATTCAATTAATAAAGTTTTTTTATCCAATTTATGATTTGATTGTTTGATGTAATTTGTATATGTTTGTTTCTATGCCAAATCTATAGATGGAGAATAATAGGATTGACAACACTAATTTCGTCTGAACCAGACAATACTAAACTGCCTAGTTTTCTTAATAAAATTGTTTTCATCGAATCTAAGTATGAATTTAGGGTTTTGACTCATCTTAAGAGAAAGCCGCAATTGTTGCGGCGATATTAAAATAAAACTTCCAATGAAACATCACGGGGTCATAATCTACTTTCTTAAATCAAAACACAGATCATAAACTAATAATCAATCGAGTTAATTCCAACAAAGACAAAAGGGGGATTCAAAAATTCTCTAATCGACGTTAAACTTTTGAATCACAACAACATAATTTCGCATTGGGCAGAACAATTAAATTTCGTAAACCACTTCATCTCTTATTAATTCTGTTATTTCTAATAAATTCCGCAAATTATCAAGTTGAACCATAATCCCTGTAGAGACAATAACTTACTACTCCTTCTGTCTCATAATAAGTGGCCATTTCGTAAAAAATATATATTATCCCAAAATAACTGATTCATTTCACTTTTCAATATCATATTAATTACTTTTTTCCAATTATAACTCTAATTAATACTACTTTCATCACTTTGAATTCAATATATTCCACTTTTCATCTATGATAATGGAGAATGCAACAATACTTGACGAAAACATTTAAAACATATTTTTCTCTCCTTCACTTATAATTTTTTTTAATAAGTGTGAAATGAACAAATGACTCGTATAATTTAGGACGGAGAGAGTACTTTATTACTTGCATACGATTTCGTGCACTTGACAATTTCGTCATCAAGTACATCTAAGTAGCTAAAACTGATTTGTTTAACATTACATCCATGTTGGACTAAAGCGACAATATTTATACCATTATATTATACAAAGATAACTTTAAAGTTAACTAACATTCAACTGAATTTTTTTCAGATTTTTTTGACAAACTTATCATTAACAATTCAATTATTTTTTAAATTAAAATTCAAATCTACAACATAATTTTGGACAGTAGAAAATTAACAATATATTGCAGTTGATTTTTTTTGTTACATTTTTTTCAAATTCAAATTTAAAAACATATAAATTGAATATTAGAAGTGAAATTAAATAAATTAAAAAACATATATTATAGATATTATAAAAACAAAACTAGAATAAATGAATTAAAGTAAACAATATATATAATATAAAAGTGGGTAGACATGCACTAACATGCCGGTATTTTCACTAATACACAGTATAGAATTAAGAACTGATTGGAAGTAGTTTACATAAATATACTCGATAGCATTTATATTAGCTTTTGGATACACTTTCACAACAATAACTTACAAATAAGCGCTTAATTGGACTTACTAAAATAACTTATCAAGTAAGAACTTACCAAAGACAACCTTGGCATATTCATTGATATGAATTGGATTGTTTTTGTTTTCATCAAGCATAATATGAATTGGATTGCTTTTTTTCGTCAAGCATAACAGAAGCAAGAAATTGCTTAAGGCACCTATTATAAATACATGGTCGCTCAATATGAGCCAAGTGGCCACCGTTCTTTATCTTTTGTAATGTTGTTTTATTTCCCAGCTTCCTGTAATATGTATTAAACACTTAAACCAAAGATTAATTGCATATAAAATTAATTTTAGAATGGTTTTGAATATTTATAATTGTGTGATCAAGATTTCTTACTCTTTCATGTTCTGTGCAACCTCTGGTGTGAAAAGTTTGTCTTTCTCACCCCACAAAAGATGTATTCGCTGCAAAAGGAAGACTTGTAGTTAATTATTATTAATTAATAATATGTTTTGGAACATAGAACATGGCAAGAGTTTTAGTATCTCCCATAAAAAAAAAAAAAAATAAAGTGCTAGCATCAAAATTATGAAAATTTACCTGCGAAAATTTTGGGATGTTGATGTCTTTGTAGCTAATGACTAAGGCGTCTAATAACTCACTTCGCTCCTCCCGATTTGAGAACATCACCTGCAATTAATGATATGTTGTTCACAAAATAAGGTAGGTTTTTTGTATACCTATGAGGAATTATTATATGCTAGGAAACTATGCAAAGTTTTTCCGTAGTTACGTAAAATTGTTAACAAAGTATAAAAAAGGGAAATATATGTGTTTAAAATTACACCCAAGAATTTTCTCTAAAATTCACTCATTGAGTTTTTCTCTAACTATCTATTGATGTGATACACTAGTTGTGTTGTTGTGTTTTGCTTTTGATTGACTTCTTCCTTCCAAAATGCACATCTATTTATAAAGGCAATGAACCGTGAAAGTTGAAAATCCATGCACTCTTTAGTCCTTTCACACTAATTAGTCGTATGTTTTATTTATCTTAATTCCCTCTTTCTTTGTTTCTATCAAGAGTAAAAACATTTTTCATATATTTCATATATAATAGATATATATATATATATATATATATATATATATATATATATATATGAATCTCTTTTTATTGTAATGTAAAAGAATCAATTAGTTCAAAAAGAAACTAATGTTTCTTGATGATAAAAAAAGTATTATTTTTATAATATATATCAAAATGAACAAATGTTCTTTGTTTTGGTGTAATAATTTATCCCCACCCTCACTCTATAGATCAAAATTTTGATTTTATTTATTATTATTTAATTTCATTATTTATATTATTTATTAATAGTCATTTATCCCCACCCATGCTCTCTATAGTGTGAAACTTGTACCATGTGTTTATTTACAAGCTTCCTGCACTGCAAACTACCAGCATATGCACATGCTTGCTATAACATTATTTGGCTATTGAAAGGAAAAATGCAGCATGCATTTATTACCAAAGACAAGTAGCATTGTAATTCGCTTAGAGTAAACAGGTGATAATTTTTTTTCCAATTTTTTACGGTTATAAGCAAATACCTTCCTTGAATTTTTTTAATTATGTGTGAAATGTCCCTTGAAGTTAAATATTTTTTTCTTTTTATCCTTAACTCAAAAGATATTAAAAGCAAACACTTAACAGTTAACTTTAATATTTTAAGCTCTACAAGTATTCATGTTTCTACCTTTTTGTGAATTCCACTTGGTTTTTTCCTATGAAATTGGAATGATTTTATCAGCATTCTTTTGCATTATATTTGAACATTAATAGTATGTTTTTACCATTTATATCAGAGGTATTAAAGTTCCACTTTGTATGTGAATTTATAGTGGTGTTTGACACTTTGTCAATAGACAAAAAAAAAAAGCTCTGGTCTCTTTATTATACCTTGAATGGTAGCTAACATAGACTCATATACAAGGTGCAACTTTCATACCTATGATATAAATGGTAGCTATCAATGTTCAAATATAATTAAAAAAAAAGCTGATAAAATCATTTCAATAGATTATTTCAATTTCATAGGAAAAAAAAACTAAGTGAAATTCACATAAAGGTTGAAACATGAATGCTTGTAGAGCTTAAAGTATTAAAGTTAACTGTTAATTGTTTGTCTTTAATATCTTTTGAGTTAAGGATAAGAAAAAAATATATAAATTTTTAAGTTCATGGGACATTTTATACATAAGTGTAAAATTACAGGGTGAGTATTTGCTCATAAATGTAAAAAAAACCAGATTTTTTGTTCAATTTTTTTTATAAAAAAAAAATTACCACATGATGTAACGTCGTATGACACATCAGACATGTGGTACTGCTACGTAGATAGACAAATGTCACGTCATGTTGACTAATAGAGAAATTTGACGCATGAATAAATTGATTAACGTTATGCAATTTCAGAAGGGGTAATTAAAGTCTTGTTAATATCAAGAGAGCAATTGACGAAACTTATAATTTAAAAGGTAATTATTTATTTACTCAATTCGCTTTAAAACAAATTTCTTTGGTTTGACTTTACCCACATGCAATGGGTCATACACACTATTCACTAACATTATTACCGGTTAATGGAGTATACGACTAGTAGTACTTTTCACCAACATAACTTAACACTATTTTCTTTCAAAAAAAATAACTTAACACTATTCACCAACATGCAATGGAGTATACGACTGGTACTCTGGTAGTTAAGATATGAGGAATTACTTCATCTAATTATTACTACTCTAAATTTATTAGCGAAACATGTTAGCCTTTTCCTTTATAGGCAAACATACATACTTTAATATTCTATAGGGATGATAGTTAAATGCATTTAGTTTTCTTAATTTATGTTACAAAATGAAGTACATTTCTTGAATTACATTGATGGTGAATAGATTACCTACAATTTATCAATTGAAAACCTAGGTTTCACCCTTTTAAGGGTGTTTATAAAACAACAACGTTAAATTTGGATTGATTAATTGACATTTGTTTATATTTGAGTCAAACAAATATACACTCCTTCTATTCTTACATGCATGTGTATTATTCATATAACTTACTTTAATTATATTTTTTACTTAAATATAAATATAAATATAAATACAAATGTTAGTATATAAAATATTATTTGATTTGTTTTAAAAAAAAATCAAAATATCAAATTTTTATCATTTTTTACTACAAATAACTAAAAATTGTAATGATCAAATTTATGTATTGATACGTGTGAAGTGATTGATTCTGACGTATATTTAGAAATATAGGAAACACAATATCTTTTTTTTATAATCATGTCAAAAAGAGTGCAACACAACTTCCTATCCAATTCCTACAAAAAAAAAAGCTCCCATACAATATTTTTACCTTTTATACTTATTGCTGTTTAATAAGAGTGATACAACTAAAATATCATTTTCTGTATTTTATTTTGACATATTTTCAATCTATATAAAATTATCAAAAGATATGTTGATATGAAAAAGATGGAGTACTAATCAAAAGATAAGTTTTTGTAGGAGAACTAATCATTAAGCTATCCGGTCCTTAATTTAAATCCACAAATAAACTGTTTAAATTAATAAAAATTAAATTAGACTTTTATTTGTATACATAATCTATCTCTTGTTATAGAAAATTGATTAATAATGGGTTTGTGTTTTTATGACAAAATAATGGCTGTGTTAAAAAATAACATACAAACCTTAAGAAAGTCCTTGATGAGACGGTTGGGAAATGGAATGTTTTTGTAGAAACCAACAGAAAGAAGTGTCTTCACTCCTTCAACAGAAGATGGCATTAACATTTCCGAACAAGTAGAAAATCCAGCATCTTCAACTGCTTTACTAATCATAGACTCTTTTACAGCCAAAACTGCACCACTTACAACCACGGCTTGAACCAACTCACTATACATCTCAGCCATTTTAAATGCCACCATTCCACCATAACTGAATCCAACCACAACACATTTCTCCACCCCGAGTTTCTTTAACCCCACCGCCAAACACTCGGCTTGAAAAGCCAGTGAACGGTCCGACTTATCGGTGGTTGAGCCACCGAAGAAAATTAAGTCCGGTACATAAACGGCGTATTTTTTGGCTAAAGGGTTGATTTGGTACTGCCAAGTAGCAAGTCCATCACCGCAGAAACCGTGTAGGAGAACCACTACTGGCTTTGTGGGTTTGGATATGGGTTTGGGTTTTAGTTTGGACTTGGAAATGGTGTTAGAAGGAACCCAAAATCTAATAACTGTACCTGGTTCTATCTCTACTGTGTAGAGCATTAAACCTGCCATCTTCACTACCCAACTAACCAATGTCCAAATTACGTTCACCGTGTTCACCATGTTTGATTATATTTGTTTGTGTCTCTTGTGATTGCACTAGCTTTCTCTTTTGTAACGTTTTAAGCAATGAAGTATGTGCATGCCACTTGCTATAGTAGTAAATAGTGTGCTACGAATTATTTGTATCTAGCTACCAACTAACCCGATTGAGTAAATGGAATACATGAATGCGACGTCAGGCTCGTATGGATGAGGCATTGGCAAGTGTGTTGATCATAAAAATATAATATCCCACTTGAAATGGTTAGAAAACCCATACCGCCAATGATTCGAATTGTTTTTTTTATTACAAATAGAGCGAAGCCCGAAGGTCACACGTACTCTATCCCTTCACATTTTAAATGACTATTTTAAAAATGTGCACAATTTATGTATTAACTTTGGTCATATTCTTCTATTAATATATAAAGATAAATTATAGTAGTATATAAGATGTTGTTGGATTTATCTCGACGAATATTTTTAAAATATTAAATTTTAATAATTTTTTATAATATATTATTAAAAATATTTAAGATCAAAACTATACATTGACATACGTAACAGAGTTAATTGTTTTATATAATATGAGATGGATAGTGTATTTAATAGTGAGGTTATGATAAACAATTTATAAGTTTGAGGTAAAAAAAGTTGCTAAATAGAGTCTAATGAGACTTGTTAATGATTAAAAAAAAATTATGTGTTTTACGTAGAAAAAAGTTGCTTTAAATATTGACTTTTGCTAATGAGTGTCTTAAGGGTACTTTTTAAAGATTTTAAATTAAGAAATGGAAATGTTTCTTATCGCGAAAATCTATTTAACCAAGTTTTATCCCGAACAGTTGTACTTCATATTAACCTTTCTTTTCTATCCCACCATCAGTTTTGTCTGTCAAACGAGAATCGATCCAACGTCGAAAGTACTTCGTGATTACTTCGCTATGTTATAATTCAGATCATATAGCACGGTTGGTTAAGAAATTATCTAAAGTCAAATACTTCAATTTCTCATGCATCAAATAGATAAATTTCATAAATGTTATTATTTTAGGTCCTAAAAGAGTGTCATTTGTTAGCATTTTTTTTTTAAAATGTTATAATGTGTTGAATACACAATTCGATAAAATTTCCACTTTGAAGCATTTTTCTAAATATTGTACTCATTTCGATCACTATTATAAACAAAAATTTACTTTGCAGATTCATTGAATATTAAACTAGTATATATTATAGCTCAAATACATTATTTATTCAACGAATCTAAAAAGTAAATTTTTGTTTATAATTGTGTCTAAAGGGAGTACTAAATAGACAATTTTAGGTTATTATTTAACAATGCAAATTCTTTTGAAGTGCCGAGTTAAATGAATTAAGTGCTCAACATCCACGAAGTGTGGAGCTTGACTAATTAAAAAGTCGGATCAACCACTAATATGTAAATCATATTCTGTTACAAAACTAATTAAATGAAAATAATAGAAATTGAGTTATTTTTTCATGTTGGTGGGGATGTGTGGCGACCGCGGGGATCTCCGACGATAGGGACATGAAGGATGAACTTTCCGTAGCAGAGAATGGGGACGGGACGGGGATCGAGGTTAATTTGAGTGTGAGGCGGGAGCAGAGGACTACTCCCCACTTCGCCTAGTCTTGTTAATATCCATACTTTCGAGTACTTTGATGTTCAAGTTAGTATAAAAACCAAGAGTGTGAGGTATTGAAATAATAGAAATTGTGTACATTGTTTTTGTGATGAATGATGACTTTTTAGGCATTGGTAAGAACTAAGAAATCGTCGAGAAGTTAGTGAGGGTCTGTTACGATCTGCGATTCGTCAATATTGGGCTCCAAACCGATGAAGGATGAAATATAAGGTTTAGTCATTGAGGCATTGTACACGGTGTTTGATATCAACAATTGTTGGCTTGGACCCCATGTTCGGGCCTTGTGTAATGAGGATTCTAATCCTTGGACTAATCCATAACATAAACTAAATGATGGCTAAAAAACCTCGTATAAACGATTTATTCCATACCTTTTTAAAGAGCCTAACCAGTGATTTTTTTTAATTAAAAAAAAAAAGCCTAACCAATGATGACTATATACCAAATAAACAACGTACGTAACTTCAAGACCTGTGATTTTTTTTTGGGTCGGGTCGTGGTCCACCTAAACCTAAAGAAGCTCCATTGTTCAATGTGGAGTTTCCACTTTTAAGTTAAAATTTGTGAACTGCTGAAGTAATTTGTTAATTACTAAATTGCACATCTGAAATGACATAAGTGAATCATGTTGTATAGTATATTTAAATGTCATCCAAGTTATATTATGACATATAAGTGAATCATGTTGTATATATAGTACTAAAAATATTGTATTAGTAACCAAAAAATTAGCTAAAAATACATGAAATTCGTCTATAATTCCTTTACCAAATCTTAGAGACACAAGAAATTGAGTAATTACATGATCTAATTAAATGAGCTCGTTAGGCTATCAAAACATCTAGAATGGACTTAATGTGTGGGTGACTATTTTTTTTATGTTAGTATTTTCTTCTTTGTTAGAATTGGAACTTTATATTTAATTATTTAATTCATTTAATCTCTTAATTCAATTTAATAAGATATTTATCCTTCAATGTGCGGGTTACAATGTTGACCGATAGATGAGAGTGTATGAATTATTACTAGTACAGTCCTAAAAAAATAATCGAAAGAGACCACAAGTAGTTAGCAGATCACAGTTGCAACTTGCAAGTTTCTGAATTACTACTACTGCGATTATTTATGCTTAAAAAAATAATATTGATGGTCGTTGGCAGTTGACATTTACAGCTTATGTTTCAGATCAATCAAAAGAAGAAGAAAAAAAATCTGCTTATGTTGGAGAATCAAATCGTGGATAGGTATTTTTTTTATTGATCAGGTAGTTCAGTGGTTAGAACTTACACATTATAAATATGGAGAATTGAGATGTCTGGGATTCGAACCCCGGCCCCTGCATATAATATGCAACATCCCTAACAATTGAGTTAAACTCATGAAGATTCATGCATAAATATTAAAATAAAATAAAACGTAAGTGTTGCATTAAGTGTGGCTCAAAGTGGCAGATGGATGCTGAGTTTACATTGTTAGTCAAATTAATACGGGGACAATTATCGATGGATACTTTTTTAAGCATAGTTTTAAAACTCGGCTCGGTCATCGACTCGGCAGGGGTACTGGGTCACTGGGTCAATGGTCGAACTACTGAGTCATTGGTCGAACCACATGACAGAACCGGAACCACTCAGATGACTCGGTTAGATGACTCGGTCTTAGATTAAATTTATATAGTTATTTAACCGGATTAAATCGGATTGAATCGGATTGACTCGGTCACTTTAAAAACTAAAATAATGACACTGTAAAATAAAAAAATCTATCCAACAATAATAATTTCATAGGCTTCTAATGATGGCTGTGTTGGTGCTTCATAAGAGGCCATAGCTAATCACAAATACATATACATAAAGACAGTGAGAAAATCAGAGACATTTACATTTATGAATGACACAAAGCCAAATAAAAAAAGAGAGGAATTTACTATTGCTACAAGAATGTGAAGATAGTGACATAATAACATGAAGAAAAAAATCAAAACATGATGGACAAGAAGGAAAAAAAAAAAACAGAAACTGATTCAAATTCAATCCCTCAACATAAAAAAAAAAAAAATCAAAACATTAAAAAGTAATGAAGTTACTTTTGTGTGTGAAACATGTTGAATAGAAGCAGATGATCGATCATATACATCATAACAACATCAGATTCAACATTATAACATGAAATTATGAAACAATCAGATTAAATGATGAAAATAAATAAA
>Ga0315913_1008538_pt1 | contig 12137 bp, 3 predicted proteins | sample MpolsnodulesMG_FD_207736 | JGI IMG/M metagenome (GOLD analysis project Ga0315913, IMG submission 207736) | Medicago polymorpha root nodule microbial communities from Los Angeles, California, United States - small nodules | ecosystem: Host-associated > Plants > Roots > Nodule | place: USA... | reverse complement strand
ATTTCTTCCACTTTCTCATTCCTTTTTCCCAAGCCTTCTCCTCCCTTCCCCTCCAAACTCGCAAACAAAGCCTTAGGTGTATGATTTTTGATGATTTCGTATGTGAGTGTATGTTGCTGCTAAAATTAGGAATGGCTTGAAGCCAAATTGATTGAGTATTGTTTGGATTTTCTAACTTAATATTTTAAGAGCTTGTTTGGGGACAAAATTTTGAATACATGAGGGAAATAAAACAAGGTAGTATATCTGTAACTATACTTGTGATGGAAATATATCAGCAGAAAATGAGAATAAGAAACCAACCCAAACATATTGTAAATTTGTAGTCTTCATTTTCATTTTTGGAGATGAGTTGTTGTAAAACTAGTAAGGTCAAAGCAATTGAAGTAACAATAAACTTTAAACCCACAGCACACTGTTGGAAGCAGAAATTTTATTTTTCTTTTCTTGAACTGGTTTGTGAGTACTATGAATTGCAACCCTTTTAGTTGAATATGAATTCTATTTTGCTTAAGTATATATTTGTATATTTCAATATCGATTCAATGAGTAGTCTTGATCTTGCTGAACTTTTCATATCACTGAAATGTTTATAAACTGATAACTTTTCTTTTAGTTTTGCTAGGAGAAGAAAATGATTATCACAAAGCAGTACCGATGCATACATTCAGCTAGCTGTCAATGTTCCAAAGGGCATCTAAGTGAAGATGCGATTTTCTTAGTGTTTCATAATTTAAAATGGAATCCTAAGCTGATTGCTGCTCTATCATGTGTGTGCAAATGGTTTGACGATCTTGCCAAGCGAGTTCTATGGAAAGAGTTTTGTCGAACAAGAGCTCCAAAGATGTTGTGTGATCTGCAATCAACCGGGAGCCACGTCGTTGATGGGAACTGGAGGGCATTAGGGAAGCTTCTTACGTACTGTTCGGGATGCACGAAAGGTGGCTTGTTTAAAAACATTCAGAACCAGATCCCTGGTCACTTTGTGTATCAGACTCGATTTTCTAGAACATCAGGGAAGAGCTTTCTTTTGCCACAATGCAGAACTGATGTTTTGTATGTATCTGATCCTTGTGAGCATCTGGATCAAGGTGAAGAAGGAGATATAGGATTCTTCCGTGGAGTTTTTAAATCGTTTGCAACGTCAAAGGTCAGAAAGATGCTTATTAGTAAAGGTGCTAAGCTTCACCAAACAGAAGTTTGCCCTTATTGTAAGGCGAAGTTGTGGAGCATGCAGCAAGCTAAAATGATTCCTCAAAGTGCTAGCTGCAGGTTGGGGTCTTATGAAGATGATATTGAGTATTTTGTGTGCCTCAATGGTCACTTGATTGGGATATGTACCCTATTGCCGTTGTCTGATTCGGAAGAGGCCCCTGAAGTGGAGTAATAGTTGAATGATTTTCAGGTATTTTTGTGTATCTGGAAAACCATACCTTACTCTTTTTCTGTTCATCTTTACTTTTCTTTAAGAACTGGACCCATTTTGAATGTTAGTAGGTAGAATTTTATTGTAGTTAATCATTATTCTTTACTGTTTAAAATAGAAATAATAATCTATGATTTCTTTGTAGGTAGGGTCGGTTATATGGATTGAACATCATAAATCCCTATCAATTATTAGGTCTAAAGATCAACCATTTACTTCTAACTATCTTTTTCTGATTTGGCCCATGTTTTTCCTTAGTCTTCCTATACTCTTGTCTTTGATTTTCTGTCTTTTCCACATGGAACCATGCATAGCTCAATAAGAGTGGTTGCCCCCTAAGCGACAAAAAACTATGAACATCTACACTTCAATGTTATATATTTGCCGCATTCCCTCTAAAAGTCATGTTTTAAATTTCCTCAATTTTTTTTTCTCGATGTCTAAACCACCTAAGATGAGATTGTACCATCTTTTTCTCTCTAATGATTCACTTTCTAGTCCTATCTTATCTTGTGTAGCATTCTAATCTGAAGTAACATTTTCTGTAAAATAAATAATTTGAACATGTTAATACAAAAAATAGATAGAATCAATGAAAACTAGATGTAGAAATTTCCTCGAGTAAGACATTACTTGAGTAAATTGTATGCTGAATTCAGTGGAATTGCTGGAAACTCCTTTTTTCATGTGTATCACATGCTAAAAAATTTTGTTTTTATTTCCTGTAAGGATTGAGTCAATAGCTAATGATGGTCTCATTAGATATTTTGCAAATGGTTTTGTTCAAACAATTACTGTAATTGCACTAGTGGAAACAAAAGTCTCAGATTAACCATTGTCAAACTGTTTTGAACACTTATTGACCACTTTCTTAAACAATGAATACCAGACCCTTCTACTGTTCTCTATTTGCTAGGTATATATGTAAGGATGTATATTATTAAATTTGGCAAATGATTAGCAACTTTATTCTGGTACCTCAGTAAGGGGTTAATTGCATGTGTTATGTGATTAAATTAGTTATAAGGCTAAACCCACTTGTGTACTAAATGTTTCTGCAGCTATCATCATTCATTCGGACTCTGCTAAATTCAAGATGAAGAAGACAAATGGTGTGCCTCTTGGGGTGGTTTATGATGTGCTATCGCGTATGTTGGAAAAATGGTTGAAAAATTCTTCAGATGCAGATCACTTGTGCAGGTGAAGAATACTCATAGTATAGGTGACTAGGATGTAGAATGTAGCATGATCCATTTATTGGAGGTGTTATTCTTGTATTATTCTTGTTTTATTCGACATTTATTGTTAATTCTATTATTTTCAATGTCTGGTTGGTATGCTTTGGATAGAATGTATATAATTTGTTTAAACAACTAGCAAAATTTACAGTATGCAAGAACAAATTCAAGCAAAACAAGTTTTAGCGCACTGCTTTTTTAGGGTATGTATGTAAGAACACTTGTGCTTGGATAAGATAAAATGTGTCCATCTAAACATGCCATAAATAGTCTGACTTGGACAAACTATACTGGTTTTGTTGGCAAACTTGAGCTTGTTAGCACTTAGCACTCATTGTCCTCATGATATCGTGCTTACAAAATAAAGATGGATTTCATTGTTTTTGATCATTCAACATCTCAACTAACATAATTTTGAAGATCAAAATATTCAACCTTGCATGTTCAAAACGAGAAAAATAAAATATCTTAGTTTTTTTTTCTTTTCCATTTTTAGTCTTTGACATACCTTCTTTGTTTGACCGAGGAATGAGAGCTCCCATTTGATCACTAAGTCGATGCGCCTCAACACCTTAGCTCTCGAGGAAGTGAAGCAACACCAGCAATGGATGATGTGTGGTGGTGTGACGTTGAAACAAGGATGAAAGTGATGCTATACATTTCGAAGGGAAAACTCGTGAACCCATCGCGAAGTACATTCCGTAGTTAAAACAGTTTAACGGCAAAATGGTGGAATTTACAAAAATCAAGTAGGAAATCATGATATGTAATTCTTTTCTCTCGGTGCTGGGTCTCAAACCGAATACCTTGAGGCGCAAGAATGAATCCGCAACCAAGTAACCTCTTGAAAGACGGGCAAATCATGATATGAAATTATAATAATGTGTATCCTGATCAATCCGTGAAATACTATTTTCTATACATAACATTATTAGTTTTTATTTAATAAAATAAGTTTAAAAATAGAAATTACAAATTGACTAACTTTTGATTTAGTTTGATTTTAGTCTATGAGTACACCTCACGACGTCTAATGACCTTTTCACTTGCCACATCAAGGAAATTTGAAATTATTAATATCCAAATTTAATGTGAGAGACTAATTTGACTAACATAATACATAATCCAAGATTATTTTGTGTTTTTTTGTTGAGTCAGGAATAGAAATATGACCTGAACTGACAATAAATCAAATCAGATTGTACATTATTTGAACTTATGCCGCAACATAAGTTTCTTAAGTTTGTTTGGAACGTGAGAAATAGGGGAGTTACAAGTGTTATTTTATTGCTTATTATCCTATTGACTTTAACATACCAAAAAATAAGAATGAAATAAATAAGAAAATGGTAAACCAAAAAATATACAAAAAAACGATACCAATACTAAATAAAAGTTAAAGAGAAAAATATAAAAGAAATCATTGTATCAACACGTGAATTGGATTTTCAATAAATATGAGAAAAAAAGAAACAAAACCTCTAAAGACGAATCACATTATGACTGCTTATTTCAACCGTTTTTGTGAGCAATATTGACAGGAAACATGAATACCTCTAACTCTGATCGAAAAGAATAAGTGATACCAAGAGAAAAAGCAAAAAAACTTGCGATTGCACAAAAAAGTTTTTATATGATTACACTAATATGATACAACTCTTCAAACTTATGAAATATGAACAAGAACCACCAAGAACTATATTAATTATCCTAAAAATATTTTTAACAAATATGAATTCTCATATAATTTCTAAACAACCCTCTTATATTTAATATAATTTAATATTAAACATAACAATATTAACATATTTTAAAACATTATCAACCATTTAACTTTATGTGATTATGCTTATCATAATTATTATTTTCTCATTTGTAAAAATATTTTAAGTATGTATTCTAATCAAACCCGTGCAACGCACGGGTTATATAGCTAGTTGAAAATAAAATGACAAATTTTTTTTTAAGATATGGGGTCAGCTTCCCCAAATAAGCATAACGTGCATCCGAGGTGCATTGACGGGGTTAATGGTTAATTGCAAGTGGGGGCCACGGGAGTTAATGGAAATAAATTGGGCTAGCTGTATAAATTAAGATCTTGATTAAAAATATATAAAATGATGAAATCAATGTTCCTAGTTTTTGTTGTCATTTTCTTGATGGCACCCGAGGCGTCCAACTGTGTGAGAGATATCCCAAGTCCAAGTGGAAGAAGAGCCGCCGATTTTCAAGGAAAATGGGAAATATGCTTTCACGCCGTTTGTTTCTGTCATAAATTTGAGGATTGTCATCCCCCCACTCCCACCGCCGCTCCTTAAACTTTGTTAGTTCTATGATTATCTATAAATAAAACTATCACTACTAAATAAATAAATAAAACTTGGGGTTGATTGTGAGTATAGCTGTCAAAACGGGCGGTTCCATCAGGCTTTAGACTTTATCGGGTCGGGCTAAAAAGCTCGGGGTGTAATATGGGCTTGAAAATAGAGCACAAGTCCGACCCTATACGGGCTCCCGGACTAACGATCTAGCCCGCTCGTATCTGTTTTTTTTATTATTCTTTAATGACTTAAAAGAATAACATAATCACACAAACTGAGCCTAACACATAAACAATTCTATGACAAAAGAAATACATCTGATGTGTGAAAGCATTTGGTATTGAAGAAAACCATTTGAAACTGAGCATAACAGTTGGTATTGAAGAAAACCATATTTTGTGAAAGCATTTTTTTATTTGCTAGGATCATTTGAATTGCATTCAAAGAAAAATTCTGTCACGTGAAAGAATTGACATGAACAAAAAAATTTGGTTTTGTTAAGTCTTAATATTTTGGACTTTGGTGTATACTAGCAGTACCAGTACTTGTTCTAATTATTTGGTAGGAATATATGACGTAGGTTAGTCACCCTTCAGTTAAATCCCTTTAACACTTTCCAATTTCTTAAAACTCACATAAATTCATAATCTATTCAAAATATTCACAAAAATACCCACTCCTTAATTTTTTGCGGGCTGCCCGTGGCCCGAACGGGCGACGGGCTTTTTTGGGCCGGGCTAAAAAGCTTTGGAAAAAGATTTTTGCTCTTCTCCTAACACAAAACACCCGCGCCCTGCAGTCATGCCCAAAATGCCCCTGCGCTAGTTAACTTGCGCAGGTGTAAAACAATGCGCAAGTTAAGTTACGTGGCGTTAGTTCAGTAGCGCACAATGGCTTTTTTTTTTATAATTTATTTACTATTTTCAAATTATTTTATTTACTTTATTCTAAATTATTTTATTTATTTTATTCTAAATTATTTGTTCACTTTATTCTAAATTATTTGTTCGCTTTATTCTAAATTATTTATTTGCTATATTCTAATTTATTTAAGCACTTAAAATAAATTCGAAATTAGAAAATAAATCCGATTTTATTCTAATTTATTTATTTATTAAATACAAAATTAGAAAATAAATTCGATTATATTTATTCAATACATAATCATAAACATAAAATAAATGAGAATATAATTACAAATAAAAAACAAAATTAATAAATATAACTCTCGTTTTATTAATATCATTCATACATTACAATAAATGATACATATAATTTATTTGAATTCAATAATCTACTTATTTTCTTTTTACAAAGTTCTTTTTACCCTCTTTGGTATACGACGATCAGCTTTCTTGGGGCAAATAGTGATCAGTCCTATTGGGGAAAAAGACATCAAGATCCCTTGAGGTAAATTTAAATTTGGTTCCTTTTATATCCCAAGGATGATTCTATTTACCCACGGTAAAAAGATTTTGGGAGTAAAAGGAAGCAAACCTAATTTTACCTCAAGGGATGATGTCTTTTTCTCCAACCCGACTGACCACTATTTACCCCAACAAGGTTGCTCACTATATACCTAAAGGGGTAAAACTAGCCTAGAGACTATAGAAGCAAAAAAGAAGAAGAGAAAGAGAGGGAGAGAGTGAGGAGGAGGAGAAAGTGATATGGCGTGAGGAATTAGGGAAGTATGGAGGGGTATTTATAGTTGAGAATGGTAGTATAGGTTATAAACACCATTAATATGGTAAAAAAAACGTGCAAAATTTGGTAAAAAAGTGTGGATTGAATGTTGAAAAACTGATCACAGTCCAAAAAACGTTTGTTCTTCAGCTCTGATCACCGGCCAATGTGCGTGAGTTAACTCACGCACATGCCAGTGGTTCGTGACTTAAGTCACGCAGAGCTTATAACGTGCGTGAGTTAAGTCATGCAACGTGACACAACTCACATAGAGGTACAACGGGAAAACATGCTGGGCGCAAACAAAAATTGCAGGGAGGAGAGCAAAAATCCTGGAAAATTTCGGGCTGCAATTATTAGGCCCAAGCCCTACGTTTTATTCGGGCTTTCAGGCCGGTCCATATGAGTCGGCCCGTTTTGACAGCTCTAATTGTGAGGTAGTGGTATGCGTAATTGGCTAGCAGAAAGTGGTCTTGGTTTTCATGTCTGATCTCCTCATTATATATACCTCAACCTCATGATTTTTGTTGTTGTGCTGCCATAGCTTGTTTGTGGGTTAGTTTCATGGGTCCTTAGGAACTGTAGGGTTTTTAAAGTGACCCGTATATATACGACACTTTTGTACCATGTTTTTTTTTTATATATATTTTGGTCTGCAAGTTTTTTGTGCGTCTTGCACAAACTTGACGAGAATAAAATTTAGTTGATTTAAAGTTTAAACTAACCTTATTTAAAACATATTCCATTGAATTATTTTAGTTTTAAAAAAATTCAACAAATCCAAAGAGACAATCCAATTGAGGTCGAACTAGTTTGATTGAAATCCATTATTTTTTTTTCTTCAGAAAAATATTATTATCGTACCTATCAGTTTTACTAGAAATTTTAAAATTTTATGACTACATGGTGAAAATATTATTTTATTTAAATAAATCAAACGTTTTTTTTTTAGAAAATAAACCAAACATTTTTAGCTACTAGTACTGTTCAAAAATTAAAAATCAAATTGCTTCATATTTAACATACGATGCTGCTGAGGAAACCAATAATAATGAATTTAATTCAAGTTTTAAAGCTCTCTCAAACAAAACAAAAAAAATCAAGTTTTAAAGTACAACAGTAGGGTGAATTTGTTAAAAATTATTCAACCAGATTTATTTTTTGATTATCGAATTTATCATGTCGATTTAATTTGAGAAACTCCCGTATAGTCCTAATTTAATTTTGACATACCTTTAAACCAACCATGAATGTCATTGATAACTTCAATTTGTTCTTCCAAGAATAAAATGACCAAGGTCCCGTGACACATATATGTAGGGGCCGAGATTCGAACCTTGGACACCTTACTTATTCACATTTAAAGTGAATTTTTGTCGCTAGATTAGTTGACCAAAAATAAAAATACCAAGTCAATCACTCACAATTGTACACAGGTAATCGACTCCAACTAACAAAATATCATATACATTCTATGTATCATTCTAGACATCCGACGAGAATTTGACATTATTACCAATTTGTTAAAAATCAAATTGCTTCCTCTTTAAAATATAGGATTTTGGTCAAATGAACACAAAAATATAGCTTAGAAACTCTATAATAGAGAAAAAACTCATAATCTCTGTCTAACAAAATCCAACAAATAACATGCGTACGAGCACACACGCATGCGCACACACTAGGACATACAAGTACACATGCTCAAAATGGGGTGCCAAATTTATAATCCACACAAAGAGCTCAAAATCTCAACGAGGTCCTTATCTAATTTCTCCGATGTTGGTGTCACTGCTACTCCCACTCCGCCACCTCAATCCGCTGCTGATATTGTCACTACTAATCCTACTCCATAATCTCTAATATTATAATAACAATAATAATATTTTTTGACAAAATTATAATAACAATAATAATAGTACTTCTTAAAAAATATAATAATAATAATAATAATAATAATAATAATAATAGATCATCCATACACACTCACACATATACATACACCGAATATAACTATTATCTGAATCCTTTTGGTTCAAATCATGAAGTAAAGTAAATTGTTATTTTTATTGTCCATCTATTTAATTTGTTTTGTCTATAGTATTTTACCGTGTCTTGCTTTGTTCTGAATTGATTTTTAACTATCTAACCTATGATGTTTCTGAATTGATATTTGTTATGAACTGTTTTTTTTCCCATGAATTTAGCTCAATTGGTAAGAACATTGCATAATTTATGCAATGTTCGAACACATCTCACTTCTCCACGTTTAAATGTGTGAGCTCTAGTCACTAGACTACTAGACAAAAAAAAAGATTGTTTTTGCAAGTTGCAAATGAATATATCTTTACTTTACACGAAAGAAACAAAAATAAATAAACATTTACTTTTACTATGATCATTTTTAAGAGTAAATCAAATGGTGATATTCGTCCAAAGATTTATTTTAGTTCTTATTTAGCAATGTTATCTTGAATCAACTCACTTGTTTTTTGTCTCTAAAAAATTTATATTAGATGTTACAGCTTTACCTTACATATTAATATTTTATCCATGTTTACGTCTTGTTAATTTTTTTACGTCATAGTAATTTTACTTCATTGAAAACCCAAACATGATAGTGGCTAAGAGAATCAAGAAGCTAATCTTAGACCATCATGGATATGCTCTAGTTACAACCTCAGTTGGTTAAAAGATATGTCAACTTATCTTTATTTCCGATAGACATGTTAAATCTTGACTCTTCAATTACCCTTTAGAAACTTTTAATACACTTTACAATGTTTAGAGAAGCCAAGTTTTCACCTCATTTTGCATTACATTACTTCCATGAAAGACTACTTTCATATCGATGGAGATTCAATTTTGATTAGGGGTTGTCATTTAATGCTGACGAGTGATTTGTGTCTTGACATAACATTAGCCTCAACTCTTATAACAAGATCTACCTATGATGTTTTTTATGACAAGCCATGACCACATAGGTCAATTAAAGAATCACGAACGATGAGGTTTCTTCATCTCAATACTAAATAGCAAAAATGGTATATATAGTTAACCACTTAGAACATTTCCAATACAAGAAATTAAGAACACTCAATGTGTGGATCTTACCTTGCCACACCGGATAAGAACATGAAACATGCTTGTTTAAAATGAAGAACAACTATTGCAATAAAAAATGTATAGTTGTAGAGGAGACAATTGAATTAAGGAGAATGTTAACCGGTGTTTAAAGGGCAATTGTTAAACATCTAAAACATGTAAGTTTTCATTAAAAGGTTGTGTAATCATTACTTTATCAAAAGTAAGATCTTATATTTCCAACACAAAATTTCTATTTGTAGATTCATTAATCATTGTTCTGAAGACACTCATTAGCAAGACCAATGAATTAATTTTCTCTATTTTTGCAAAGACATTATAAATTGTCCTTACATGTGGCACATGTTTGAACAAAAAAAATATCATTATATTTATGAACCATAGTAGAACTTGCATTGAAGATGCCCTTACAAGAGATTTTTTTTTTCTGTTGCTTTCGTACCGGTTTTCGACCCACTAAAGGTGGGCGACTAATCCGGCTCATGCATAGAGGCATGCGCACTGGCCAAGCGTTGTTCTCCCTGGGAATCGAATCCGGTATTCTCCGGGTACGTCTTTGGAAGGAGCTCCTTGCCACTGGAGCCCAAACAACTTGGTTGCCCTTACAAGATTTTACAATATCTTCAATCAAGTTAACAAAGAATTTCTTAGATTCAACTATTTGGGTGTCTAGTGAAAAATTGAAACAAGCAATGTCGTTGCACCAACTAAGTTTCATCAATCAAGTCTTATTCACTAGAGTTAAATAGCTAAATTCTAAGTCACTAATTTTTTTTCTTTATTCAAAAGGTACCAAAATTATCTTCATAGCGGGTATTTGTAAGTCTAAGACTAATCCATTAGGAAGGTAGAGTATTTGTTATGGAAAAGTTCCCCTTTCGGTTGATGTGGCTCTATTCATAAAAATCAACTAAACATGGTCATTTTTTTTATAAGGCAAGAGCAAAGATATAAAACAGAGTGGCTTTCAACTAAGTTGGTATCTAACTCTAATCTATTACCAAATGCTCATAGATATATTATTAAAAAAAGGAAAAAAATACATAAAAAAAAAAAAAACTGGGGGACATAAACCTAACCAGTTGATCCACAAAATGTAGGTCTACCCAAACGAGTGATATGAAAATTAAAAACAACACAAATGGATTATAACAGCCTCTTAAGTATAGGTCTAGACCGCGGTGAATGGACCAACCGTCAACACGGAGCAGATCCACGTACCCTCCTCTCCCTGCAAAGCACAACAAGATAAACGTTCTTTCGAGCCCCAAAGTACATACCAAATAAGATCTTCCTTTCGGCGCAAGGTGGAATACTGGAAACATAAGACTAGAATCTCAACCGACATCCAAAAACATCTGGATCAACACAACAGTGCGTCCCTTATCAGACCTTGAAGAACGACGACAACCTTGAGGAGACGACGACGGTAGGTTGGAAATCTGAGCTGAAGCTTGACCACCGGAGAGGAAAACGTCTAATCTAACATGTCTACTAAACAATTCAGAATTGAACGAACAAATTAATCAGAGACAAGCATGAGCCTATCTTTTTGAGGGATGGTGTCTGAATCGACCGCCAACACGAACAAGATTCACGTACCAACAACCCTTGCAACAAACCACAACGAGCATTTTCAGCCCTTTCAAGCCCAACAGACCCCGCACACCGCGAACCACATCCGAGGAACACGGAATCAAGCACGCTATCAAGGGTTTTGAAGCAGAACCGAAACTACACAGTCCAAAACCTAAGTTCTGGATGCACCTTGAACAAAACCAATCACCACCATCGAACATCATCGATGGCGTTTGAAGAACGAAACCATGCCACCGGATCTACAGAACACAAATTCGGTTAAGAACCAACAACCCCTTGAGACCCAAGGTGGTAGCGAACATGACCATGGAGGGGATCCTCATCCAAATCGACCGCTACGGAAGAGATTTGGAAGATGGGTGGTGCGGAGGGCCGACGCCGCTCGTCACACCACTGATGGAATCAGCTACACGTTGAAGAGACAAGGAATTGAATGAAAGGGTTAAAGGCGGTGGAGGAGTTTTAGATCGATGATTGAGAGATCAACTAAACATGGTCATAACTAATGCATTTATCGTTGAAATGATAGGTTCGGTCCAAAACATAGATGAAGTTACCTGACCATCTAGAATTTCATAGCTTCCAATTAATAATGTTTAAATCAGTAAAAAAAAAAAGTGAATGTTCTTAACCTAATGTGATGAACCTCTTTTGAAGCTTTGAAGGTTAATCTCAATAATGTTATAATAATATTCGAAGGTAAAAATACACTCTCCAAAATGTCCCGATATACTCTCCAAGGTAAAATACATTATTTATTATTTA
>Ga0315913_1008533_pt1 | contig 12140 bp, 5 predicted proteins | sample MpolsnodulesMG_FD_207736 | JGI IMG/M metagenome (GOLD analysis project Ga0315913, IMG submission 207736) | Medicago polymorpha root nodule microbial communities from Los Angeles, California, United States - small nodules | ecosystem: Host-associated > Plants > Roots > Nodule | place: USA... | reverse complement strand
TTGGGTGTATGATAGAAGGAGCCTAGATTAAAAGGATCATAGTTGCAAATACAATAATCTAAAAGTTTTTTACACCTAAATCCCCAAATTTGAATAGGAACAAAAGCTCCTCAAATCCCCCAAGTTCAATTTGTATTTTTTGAATAGTGAGTGGTGTGTTGAAGAAGCCTTTCACGAGAAAATTAATGTTCATAAGCATAATTGATATAAAAATAAGCCAAAATAGGTGTACTGACTTCACTGTTAATAGAAGCCTAGGAAGGAAAGAAAGTGATCAAGTTGCAAGGATACAGATTGAAATAATGTGTGCCAAAATTGCAAAAAAATACTGATGAAGTGTTCAAGTTGAAAAAAAATCAAACATACCAAAAGTAAGAAACGTTTATGTTGAGGGTATCTTCATCATATGCTTTTCAAATAATCACTAACATCTTGTCAAAAAAATAATAATCACTGATATAAGATTATTAAAAAAACTGAGTAAAAAATTATAATAAATATTTAATGTTATCAAATCTGAGACTGATCTCAAATTATAAACTTATTCTATGGATTTTGTGCTAATAATAATGGATAATCTTTTTACCTCAAAAAATAATGAATAATCTTTAATTTTTTGTTAACATCTGAATTTTAGGAGAAAGAGCCTAATAAATAAAGTCTCACCAAGAATTCAAGTTGCTCAAAATGATGTTCTTGGAAGACATGCAAATAATGGTCATTTCTGATAAAAAAAAATAAATATTGATCATTTATTACGATATTTTCGAATAAAATCTTTCTATTTAGCATTTTTTGGGCAAAGTAATTATTATACCTGATTTATTCTTATTTTATTTTTTAAAAAAGGCCAAAATAAAGTATATTAAACACAACACACTAAAGAAATCATTCTAGTACTTCCCTCAAAAAAAAAAAATCATTCTAGTACAAGACGTATTAGAAGAGATTTATAGTAGTTACCAAGTTACATCACAAAAGGAAGGACTAGTAAAACAAGGAGATGAACAAAAAAAAAAAGACAATCAATAATAGGATTAAGTCTCCTAAACTGATCATCAAAGTCGAAAGTAATGTATTTCGATTTCAACCACCGAAACGTCTGAAGCTGTTTACCAAGTAGTAGAAAGCCAAAAGACTTTCATTGATAATCGAACATTCTTTGAGAAACCACCAAGACCGCCAAAATGTGCGAGATGATCCAACAGAGTACCATGTGTCCCTATAGCAAAACCTAACCAATTTAAAATCAAACACAAAATTCTGCCAAAGAAATTACATCTGAAAAATAAATGGTTTAAATCTTCATTCAAACAACATCCGAATTAATTTTCTATAAATAATCGTATAAGATTCAGTAACTTTCTATTATTTTAGTTTTTCAAAAACGCGATGAGATACCAGGCGAATGTGAGAGGCGGAAGCTCTAGGGTTAGCTTTGGGCAACCGCGTCGGAGCTTATCTCCGGCAGAGAGAATTCATGGGGGGTGATAGGGTCCAACCAGGGTGGCAGAAATTGGGGGGATAGGGGAGATTGGACTGCAGTGAGGTCTAGGAAGAGGAAAGCGATAGAGCAGGAGCATAGAGGACGGGACAGGTCAAGAGGCTCAGATGGTCAACGAGGAACGACGATATGTATGGGACTGGAACAACATCAGGTTTATGGAAGGGGTTTCTTGGATGATCGGCGCGATAGGGTTGATTCAAATGGCAGAAGCGATATTGGTTTCTCCAACAAAGTGGGAGGACATGTTGTTTCAGCTGAGTGGCATGCTACTGGTTCGGTTGTGTCAGGGATTAAGGGAGAAGAGAGGCGGGTGGAGGCAGACAATATGATGAGAGTAGGGTCGGTAGAGGTGGCTGTGAGGAATGTGAGGAAGGTACAGAAGATTAGGAGTGCTTACACTTTTAAATTTTTAACATATTTTTTACATACTTATTTAGACCATTATACAAAGTTCCTCCGCAAAAAAGTAGCTCAAAAATTTTATTATTAGGTTCAAATTTTCATTAATATAATCTTAAAAATTTGGATTTTAGAAAAAGTGTCTTACGATGTTATGCTCATGTCTATAAAAAATCTTTCAAAAATTTAGAAGTTTAAGCAAAATTAAACAAATTTTAATTTAACGGGGACTAAAAACACTAACGGAAAATTTTGTAGAGACTAAAAAATATAATTTATTTTTATAGGGACTAAGAACGAAACTGCAGATATTTATAGGGACCAAAAACTTAATTAACCCAATTAATAAAAAGCTCAGACTATAACTTATCACCATGTCCAATTTAAATTCATGTCTATATGGCATAAACCAACCCTAAAAAAGGATGGCTATGTAGCCTGTACTCTGTAGGTTCTTTTATACGCAAGAACTTTTTGATCTCGAGAGCTTCAAACAATGTTTCATTATAAAAAACAAGAGCCAATAAAGGCTCAGCATTGTTGATGATGCCACTTCTGTTCTGTGCATGCTTCAGTTGAATGAATCAGGAAGATCCATGCATTGCACTGCACCCAATAATCAGTGCTTCACATGCTATGCTACTGGACAACCCGACAACCATATCCAACAGTGTCATAGTATCTTCATTGTTTAATGCAAATGGCTCAAACCATCACCAAGCACAACATTTTTATTTTTTATTTTGATAAGAGCTTCGAGTTCGGTTACTAACACTTTCTTTTCAACACTCACTCTTATTCTATAAAATTTACGTGGACTTTGCCGTTTTATGTCTGACCATTTTCAAAATGATAGATATTTTGCACTAATAATATGGTTGCAACAAAATTCGATTTCTTGCAACTTGGATATCCATGTATTCATGTAGTCAGTACATCGATGATCATTGAATTTAGATCGAACATATCATAAAAATATGCAAAAAAAAATTGTAAAATCTAAAATACAAAACCTAAAATATGAATTCGTTTATTTTAATCGAATGATCACAGATATACCAACTTCATCAATTCAAAGTGTCATACTAGAATCTTGTTCCATATTGAGAAAGGTTACAAGTTGGGGACCACTGTTTGGGTAAAAATGTGATCATACTAACTCTAAACTATGGGAATTCAACTTTTTTGTGTCAGTTCTTGCCAACACCTAACTACTATATGCAACAGGTGAATGACATAGACATGTAACAAAAGTTAAAAACAATGTCATAGAAACTGTAAAAGTTACATTCCATATTAAGTTAAACAGTTTTTTGTTTTCAACAACACACAAAGCCACAAACATATATGATGCAATATTTCACAGTTTCACACACTAATCCTTCACAACAGGACATATAAGAATCTTTCACACTAAAATGTCTTAGGGATATATAAATTGTGACAATAATAAAAACAAAAAAACAGAAACATTTTCACACCATAGACAGTTAGATAGATAGAGTGTGTGTGACCATTATTGATACTGCTTAGTTCCTGCTTTTACTTTTTTCAACTGCTCTGGGGGCTGCAAAATGGACCACAACTTATAATTTGTACTTGAATTGGAAATGCTAACATATGGTATAATATAAATAAAATTTTATCAAAAATAAAGATTGATGGTGTTAAATGAATGGAATACTAACCTAAACCAATGGCATCAGAGCTCTTCATGATTCTTAGCCTCCTGCATGTATCAATAAACATCCTGCAAAGAGTTGAAATGTATAGGTATTGGAAATAGTTTGCAGGGTGCAGATATAAAATCAAAGTGAAGTTAACAAGGTCAGTAAAATTTTGTCTATAAACATAGACCCACTCTAAGAATTTTCCTCATCCCCTTTCAATAAAATCGTATCAAATTCACAACTGGATTAATTACGAAATAAGCAATAGATACTATGAAACGCAAAATTGAAAACAGGATAATCAAAATCCTAAGCCCCATGTAACATATTCATGTAGTGCATGACTGCATGTTTGGAAACTGGAATCATGGCAGCACTGCAATTTTGTTTAAGCTCTAAAGTGTAACATTAGTCAAAATTATTGTGCTACACCATTATTTCGTCTAACTACGGCTAATCTAAACAAGCACTAAGTTTTGAATTGGCTTAAATTGTTAGTCCATTTTAATTTGAAGTCACAGTGTTCTGATTATGCTCACATGTCACCAATGCAGTACAAATAGTACAGTATGGTTTATATCCATTATCATTCAAGCTTTTATTGCTTTTGTACAGTCTTCAATAATGTCAAAAATGGCAGTTTCTTACCTTCTATTAATATACCTTACATGGACCACCTATTTAAAATGAAAACCACAATGCTGCAAAATTTGCATTTCTCTAATTATTTTAATAGAATTCATTATTTTTATCAGCATAATCAAACTGTATAAATAAATTTTACACATAAGTCTGTTTACCTATTTCATTATCTTCTAATATCACAATACTATGTTTAAATATGTGTTTACACTGTGATAAGATAATAAAATATGATTGAACTTTTGTATAAAACTTATCTACGTAGAATGTTGATGATGTGTATGTATACTTATGTAGATTGAATGTGTGTTTAGTGTCCGACACAACACCAGCACATGTGGTTACATTCAGTTATTCTATTTTCTAAAAATACTACCAATGTCGACGGTATCAGTGTCATTACCCTGTCGGTGCTTCATTAATCGCGTGAAAGAAAACCAAGTACATAAACTTACTCCCAGGGAACATCACCGACAAGCATCCAATCACCATCTTTATCCTCATAAGTAATAACATATTCTGAACCATGAAGCAGATCCCTCAGCTTGGTTTCATTCAGCATCTGATTTCCATGAGATTCACATTGACCTGAAATCACATAAACATAAGCAGTAACTTGATCTAGACACAAATATTGCCTCAAACCGTTGAAAGACTATTTTTCTTTTATTCAAAAATGAACCTATTCCTACCTACCTATGGTGAAACAGCTGAACATCTTCTCAAGAGAAGAAGATAGTTGTGAATATGCAGTGTAATTATTCAAGTCTACTTTTCTCAAATAAGGAGCACCATCCATGCTGACCTTCACAAACACAGTACCTCCTGATCCCAATTTTCCATCAACCTCTTCAGTGTTCTTTGAAGCAGTTGTCAATGAATTTTTCCTAAACGATCTTATTGGAGGCCAACCAACAACCTGTGCCCTGCCACACAAGATTCATCAATCATCATTCCGTGTTCATTTCCATTGTTAAGCCAAACCAAGCTTTTAAAAAAAGTTCGCAACCGCGGTCTAGGCCGCGACATCAGGGTTTCTGATGTTGGCATGACCGTGATACAATCACAATTCAAGCTGCATTTGATTAAGACTCTCAAAAATCACAAAACTTGAAACGCGACCATCAGGGTTTTTGATGTTGGCATGACCGTGATACAATCACGATTCAAGCTGTATTTGATTATGACTCTTAAAAATCACAAAACTTGAAATGCGACTATTATTTGACCGCAATCTCAGCTGCGACATCATGGCTTTTGATGTCGCCGCGTTTGTAAGTAACTGCGATTTAGGCTGCATCAACAGCATTTGATTCGCAGTATCAAAAAACGTAACATGTCCTAAATTTAAAACCTTGCGATAAACTCTAATGCCAATTCAGACCACCCTACTTACTTGCTAGCAGGAGCAGTGCTATTTCCATTATTTGCAGAACCATTAAGACTTGGTTTGCTTTCACCGACACCATTAGGCCTCTCAAGACCAATCTTAACTGTTGCTATTTCATCGGCTTTCACTTTCTGCCCGGCAACATTCTCAAGCATTTTGGAGCTAGGTTTCAATTTCCCCTGCATAAGAAATTTCGAGGGAACTTTAATATTTAGTACCTTCTTTCATTATTTTAAAAAAAGTAAACATATCTTAGATAATTCTAAATTGCGGTCCGCAACTGCAATTGTGCTGCATCGAAAACATTTTCCCACATTTTACTGCAACAGCTTCAACCGCAATTTAAAACCATCATACCCTTTTGATTGAATTAACAATTTACCTCTGAAAAAACATTCATGGCATCAGAAAACCCTCTTTTGTTACCTAAAACAGCAGGCTTTGATTCAAAAAGATGATCATCTTTTTGAGGGTGCAAAGGAAAAAGAGGCTTTTCATCAAACTGCTTCGAACTTCTCAAACAAAAATCTGATGAATCTCTTTCAGGAGAAACTGATCCTGGAAGTCCCAATCTAAGCTCAGTAGCTTTAAGATTCATATTACTTTTGGTCTCATCTTTAAAAGATTGAATTTTTGAAACTGAACTATCCACTGATGAACAATTAGAGGATGATAATCCCATGTAGTTGAACTCTTTTGGTTTTGAACCATTCAAACACACACTTTTTTCCAACAAAGTAACATTGCTTTTACTTTCCTCATCACCTATTCCTAACCTTGGTAGAGACATCACAATGAATTCAAAATTTCAAACAAGAAAAAAAACCTTCAAGCTTTCAATACCCTATAAAAAAGAAAAACAACATTTGTTATTGTTCCTTAACCAAAACATTGAAAAACACAACATAGTACTAAACCAAAAACATAACATATGTAATGTAGAACTCATGAAAAACACATCAAAAAATAAACAACATTTGTTATTGTTCCTAAACCAAGAACATTGAAAAACATAACATAGTTAAATGGAAAACCCATGAAACAAACTATTCACTAAATCACTTTCCAACCACCATTTTAGCATAAAGACATAAACTTTCATAAAAAAATTTATGACACGTTTCACAGAAATTGATACTTGTGTTAATGGATTGGTCTAAACAAATTGGTTGACAGTTTCATGAGTTTTTTGGTGACATGTTACAGAGAAAAATGGAAGCAAAACTTGAAAGGTGAAGATGAAAAAATGTTACCTGAAGAATCGGCAAGATCAAAAGAGTGAAGAAGAGAAGTGAGAGAGTTTAGAGATTTTGGTTGAGAGTACAAAGTGAAAGGAAAGAAGAAACAAAAACTAAGAATCCTCCATTTGTCACAAAGTAACATAAACTAAGAATCCTTGCATTAAAAAATTATAGACTTTAATTTAAAGAAAGTGTTTCAACAAAAACACTACTCCTTTATGCAATTTTAATTATTTTTTTAACAAAAGGTTTAGGTAAATTTACTCGGGACTCGTTAGGATCAGAGTAGATATCGAAGCTTATCAAAGTTAATAGAAGAAGTTTTGACACTAACCGTGAAAATTGAACTCATATTCTTACAAGATATAAGTTAACTCATTACCAACTAAGTAAACTTTTTTTTTTTTTTTTTACAGTTTTCCCTTATTATTTAAGTGATAATAACTAATGTTCGGTCAGTGACCAAATAGGAGGCCTATATCTAAATAAATGAAAAAAATTTGTTTTATTTTAGATGTTATTAAAAGTTAAAATTTTAAAGTTGTTATTGCAGGTAGTTCTTTTTATAAATAAAAATGGCTATATGCCAAAAAAATATTAAGAAGTGCCGGACTGTATTATTATTTTGGATAAAAAAACGAAACATGCTTTCAAATGTGTGAAGACAAAAATAATATATAAAATACTAGAGTTTTTTGGAATGTGTTTGCAATTTTTAGAATGAAATAACGTTAAATACTCAGCTGATAGAGCGGAGTTAGATTCATGTATAAAACATATTCTTAACAAGAAAACTGGTGGTCATTATTTTAAGTCATTCGTAAAATTGATATAAGAATTATTTCGTCAATCAAATTCAGAATCTCGTGAATAATTCATCTTTGGTTAAGATCATTAACCACTTGAACTTAATTGCTTAGTTTTTTTAAAAATGGAATTGATTATGAAAAAAGGAAGGAAAAAAAAACATAAGAAAATGAAGTATTTTCACAAACCAAACAGGCTTTAAGTTATATGATTGAATAATGCAGTCGTAAGTAAAATAATTTAAATGAATGATAAAATTGTAAGATAACAAAACTTCAAAAATCCTTTACATATAAATGATAACTTATGTTTGTGTGTCTCGGTGAGTTTAATTCAATTGGTGAAAATATTATAAATATATGTAGGAGTCGGATTTTAAACCTTAAATACCATTCTTATTTATCTTAAAAGGATGAATTTATACTTAAAAGAAAACATATGTTTATGTGTTCGCTTATCTCAATAAAGATAATTGGAGTAACAAAATCTTATAGGATACTTAAAAAATCAATTATTTTTTCATAACGAATGATAAAATTGTAAATGAAATAGTTAAAATGATAATAAAATTGAAAAGAATAAGTTATAGTTTTTTGAACAAGGAAAAGAAAAAGTTATATTAAAGTTATATATGATTATTTTATAACTGTATGGATATATTAAATAAAAAAACTCATTATCTAATTGAAATAATGATAAATAAAATTGTTTAAATAAAGGAGTGAAGGAGTATTATAGTAATGGAAATATTAACAAATGTTCTAAGAGTATTTGTTAAGAAATTTAAAGAAAAAAATTTATTTTGAAAATTATGTATTCAATATATTAAAACTTTAAATAAACAATTTTTTCATAGAACTTGTCAATTATATTTTTTTTTAAATCTTTAACAAATATTTAAGGACAATTTTTAGCATGTCCCTTATATTAATAACTAAAATGACTATGCTAACCTCGAACTACACTACTTTATTAAAATGCTGCTGCTACTCAATGTAATCATGGTGTTTTCCATATACTTGTATAATTTATGCTGCTCAATTTCCCAATTGTGTTTCTTTCAATCTTTGATTAGTATTATACCATTCTCCTTTGATTGTTTCTGACGGCCGGGAAAAAGAAACACACCATCCATGAAAGAGAGGAACATTGTGATTATTAAGACAAAGAAAAACATGGCATGCTCAACCCAATACTGAAAGTTTATCAACAATTTCATCAATCCACTCATTACTCTTGTTTATTTTAATAACAAAGGTGGCAAGATTCCCTTCTTCATGTCCACATCCACCACCTTCGTATTATACACAAAAATTGATAATTTCATTACCATATATGCCCCCACACTATCACATGTCTAACCCTATATGGATCCCCACCTACTACTTTCACATGGTATTGAGTTCTAAACTTTGCAGGGGGCAGATAAGGAAAGGGTGGCCAAATATTTCCCAATTTATGCCCTTCTCCACTCTAGGTCATGTACCACAATAGAGTAAAACTGAAAATGACATAGTAGTCTACAAGATTTAAATCAACTCTTGATTGTGGTCCAATGGAATTTTTTGTAGAAATCGAAAAAAATAAATAAAAGTTGAGGATATATTGAACCTTGCCGATAAATAGGATGTAAGAATCAAATGAAATACTCGACGAACACCAAGATCCAATTCAAACTAGTTGAATTGGTTCAACTTTTGTGATGTTCATATCTAAATTTAAGATGCAGAAACTATTTTAAATTTGTACAAGAGAAGCTATTATTTGAGTTACAAGATTCTTTATATATTTAATTTTTCTCAAGTAGTTGATTAAAAGGTTATCAATTTCTTGATAATATTGGTTCATTGCTTACACAACAAGGACAAATTTCTATGTGTTTTGATAACGACACAAGTTAAGGAGTTTAAAATAGAATTGGAAAATAAGTTTTATATTGAATAGATAACTTTTAAAAAATTTAAGTCATTGAATGCTTACCTTTCATGTAAAAACTTCTACATTTTAGTTTCTTAACTTATGCCTCAAAGATATAAGTTAGTTTTTCACAATTTCTATTTGATTTTGCGCGACAGTTATGCATATGTGCTATGTATGGGATGTGTTTATTGATAAGTCCTAATTTAGAGTGTCCTCAATCTTTGAATTAAATAAAATTTGTGGGGTTTTAGTTTTACTTCTGAACTATTTTACTACTAAGTGTTAATTTTTATTCTCATGATTAAATAATGAAGAAAAAGAAGAGTTTATTTGAATCAAGAGCAAGGGGCAAAAGTGCAAGGATAGAGGAGGAAAAACCAAATGAATGTTGGCGTAGTGGCTGACACACGACCCATGCGCCCTGAAGCACGGCCCGTGTGCCCTGAACTCTCAGACCAGAAAGTTGAGTACAACCCGTACGTTGTGAGGCACTTGCAGTAATAAATTGTTGTTACAAAACCTTTAGAATTTGCTGACTTATGGCTTGTAACTCGAAATAAATGACTTGTCTATGATTCTAGGGGGTAGCACTTGGGTGCCTTTGGCTTCGGTGCCTTTCGGTGCCTTTGTCTTTATCTCTCTCCTAACCAATAATTCTCTCTCATCAAAATAATTTATTTTAATCATTCCATCATCACTCTCTTCCCTCTAAAATACACTAAAGTCACCAAAGTCACCCAACACAAAGTCACTGAAGTCTCACCCCTTTTGAGTGCTTCCTATCAGGACCAAAATGTTTTAATGTTTGTAATTTAAGATACCAAAATATCCTTTGCACAAAAAAAAAAAAGATACCAAAATATCCAACGTTAATAACTTGATCGGGATGAAACCAAAAAAACTAAAGTACCAAATTGTGTAATGTTTGTTAATTAGAGACCAAAATGAAACAAAATAGACCAAAACAAAATCTAAATTTTTTTTGAAGGATTAAAAGTATAATTAAGCCTAATTAGTTAGAAAAATAACATAATTTGTTGGAAATTTATACTGCTAATTTTTACCAAAGAAATTCAAGAACATGTGCACCAGTACATAAGGAGAGGGAGAGAGGAGGACGGTGATTCTTGAGGTACTGGACAAATGTGTTCCAGTCACGGCGTTTCTGGTTTTCATAGCGGCTGCTTGTTGTGGTAGAAGAACCAATACGACGTTTACTCGTTTCTTCTTTGTCTTTCTCCACTGACTCCTTTGCTCCGTCGTCTTTCGTTTCTGCTGCCGCGTCATCGCTGTTAGCTGAACCTTCGTCGTCTGTGTCCGGGACGGTGAGTGTGACTGTGATTTTCACTGTATATGTGACCATGTCGTCGTTCTCTTCTTCCCCGCCATCCGAAGTTCCAAATCCCTAGCAGCCGAGTTATCTAGCTGCATTGCATGCATTTGAGTTTCTGGAATTTATTTCATTCATCTTTGCTTTTTTTGTTCATATTTATCGCTATTTGGACATTTACTGTTTGGTAATTGAATGCTTTGTTTGAAGGAAAAAGATACATAAATACCCTTTATTGAGATAAACACTTTGTACGCACACTGATGTGGCAAATCTTGTCTTGGTGGAAATTCAATTAATTTTAATTTAAAAATAAAAGAAAACAAAATAAAACAGATCCTCATTCTCTCTCTGTTTCATCTCCAAACCTTCTCTATTCTCTCTCTTAGTTCCATTTCTCAACCAACTAGGGATGACAATTGGACCCAAGCTCAATGGACACCCGCAAAAAATACTCATGATGGGTGGGTAAATACCCGCATTGTTGGGTATGGGCATGAGCACTGTAAAATCCTATTTCTATTAAAGCAATAAAACACACGAATAAAGCATATATTTAATAAATAGACGTCTTCAACAAATATCATACAACATGCATTTATAAAAATTATCAACAGTCGCAGCAGATATAAATCATACATCACCAAAGTATACATGTCATAAGATCAACATACATCCATAAATAAAATCTCCAAAACTCGACAAATGGGCAAAATCTCCATAATGTAAATAAATCCAGGGAATCATAAAGACTGACACCTAATCAGAGCCTAATATAAGACTATAACGGATAAACAGAGGAAGCTTCCGCTATCCTCAAGCAACACACCAAGCAGTAAACAAACTAATCATGCAAGTCGTCTACCCATTCATACAAATAGGTAGGCGGTCCACCACACACCACTGGAGGTTAGCTTTACATCAATCATAATCAAACATAAACAATCATAAGCATTCAAGGATTTCATGCATAACACATATACATACCTACCCCTCCTAGAATACTAATATCACATAATTATTATCCCCCATTCCATACACAACAAGTTATCACAATACTAACATAGCATAGCAAGCATATTCAATCTCTAATCAAGTCATCGACATAAGCTCATCATTTATCGACGTCAATTAATAAAAGGATTACTCACCTTATTCTTCATTTAACATACTTAACTCAACAAGTACAATCCATCATTTCAAAGTTATAAGCAAGCAACCATCATTATTATAT
>Ga0315913_1008532_pt1 | contig 12141 bp, 8 predicted proteins | sample MpolsnodulesMG_FD_207736 | JGI IMG/M metagenome (GOLD analysis project Ga0315913, IMG submission 207736) | Medicago polymorpha root nodule microbial communities from Los Angeles, California, United States - small nodules | ecosystem: Host-associated > Plants > Roots > Nodule | place: USA... | reverse complement strand
GTGAACACAATTTGACTTGTTTCGATCAACCACTTATTTTCAGCTTATAGCACAAGCGTGAGTTTATCATGATAAGCACTTATGTATAAGCTATTTCTATAGCGAAATATCAAGTAACTTATTAATAATGTCATAAGTTGTTTTCATAATTTCTCTCAAACAGTCTCACAAAACTTATGCCAATGGATATACTCAAATAACTAAATCCAAACAGACCCTTTATCTTTTGTTAGAGGAATAGTTTATACACAAGCACTTATAAGCGAGTTACTAAACTGCTGTTTATGCTGTATGTACATGAATGTGAATAAGCATGGCACTGGAGGCTTAATTCCAAATTCAACTTCAATATTTCTTTCTTTTTGAGTTTTCATTAATATAACAACTCAGTTTCGGAAATTGGGAGTTGGGACCTAACATGTGATCTTCATTATTATGTTTGTGCAGCTATAAAGGCCGTTGCCACTCCAAATCCAGCTGTGGAATTGCCATTAACTGCCGAAAATGTAGAAACTGTGTTGGATGAAATTCGGCCATATCTCATATCAGACGGTGGAAATGTCGCTCTACATGAAATCGATGGCAATGTTGTACGGTTGAAGTTACAGGGTGCCTGTGGGTCGTGTCCGAGTTCTGTTATGACAATGAAAATGGGCATTGAGCGTCGATTAATGGAAAAGATCCCTGAAATAGTCGCAGTCGAACCGATAACTGATGAAGAAACCGGTCTCGAGCTAAATGATGAAAATATAGAGAAGGTTAGTTATGTTTAGCATTGCATATACTAAACTGCTTATTCAACATGTGTCATACTCCATATTTGAATGTTCATTATGTTGTTGTTTCTTGAGAAAATTTATAGCTTATTTTAGGCTTTCTCTAATGACAACACATGTACAAGCGTTTACATAAGCTTTAAGAGGGAAACAACATATCATAAAGTACATGAAAATTGAAGCATATAGTACTTGGGCGGACTTGACAAATTAACAAAATGATCAAAGTGAATTAAAAAAATATAGCATCTGCTTGATTGTATTTTTTTTTACTTTTGAAAACACTTGTGGTGTATAATATAATAAAGGCCTGATAAATTTGTTTTCGGATCACTTTTATTTAAAGAGATATGTAACTCGGCTTTATTCTATCATTTTATGAATATCTTGAAAAAGATAATAGAGCATTAGATATATGTTTTCGAATTGGTATATATAAGAATTAAGTAACCGTTTTGCATTTTTTTTGTCTTTACAACTTAAATAATATAGGATTTCACAAGCCAAATTTACCTGTATATCGTTTAAGCCTACCAGCTAGATTCAGAGGAGGCATTGCAATCATACTGGGAGCATAAAACCAGATTTAGAAACCAAAATGGCAGAAGTACCATGTTTTATGGGTTAGAGTGACAAAGGAGGATTATTTAGTTTGAAACTCTAAAACATAATCAACTGTTATGCCAATAATAGGATTAAATTTCTGCCTCTTGACTTCTTTTCATAATAGAAAGGGGATGAGTAATTGAGGAGAGATCAATGCCTTTTACAAAATAGAAGCAGAGATTAATGCAATTTTCCCCAAGAGAAAATGAAAAAAGAGAACAAAAACAACCTGGAGGTGTTCCTGTTTTTCTGTTCTGAAAAATAGAATCAAGTTTTAAATTCAGCTATTTACAAAACGTCTCTTGAAACAAGCTTTTTTTAAAACCCAAAAACAATTTTTAAAAACTAATATTTTTTATGAAGGGTTGGCTTAATGAGCCAACCCTATGATTTATAAAAATTATGTCTAGTGTCTACCATATGTTTTGATATCCATATAACACTCACCAATCGAGGGTGAGTGTGGCATAATTACCCAACTGGCCCTTTAAAAAAAAATTAACACACCTGTAGTTGAAGTTTTTGGGAGTTCTTTGAAAAAACAACATAGATGATCTGATAATTGACTTCAAAGGAAAAAGAAGAATTGATGAATGATAAGTTTTGCAATATGTGCAAATTACTATACAATTTTACGACAATCATAGAAGACAAATCAGTTGTGAAATTCAAACCATTTGGGATGAAGTTACACATTTTTTGTCAGAGAATTTCTTAAAAGTATTTTGTTATATAAGTTTACTAAAAATTTACATTGATCAAGAGTTTCCATGTAAGAAGTAGCCAGTTTTATACAATAGAAAGTAAATGTCTAGCCTTTAACTGTTGCTGTTGCTCAATTCTGTACACTGTCTATTTGGTGGTATGGGATTTTAGGTTGAGTACTAGCTGTCAGTATGTAGCTTAAAGTCTTCAACTTCAATATCAAGCCCATGCGTTTCATTAAAAGAAAGATGCTTTGTCCGTGTATGTTGGTTAGAATTCAAAAGTTCTGCGTTTTTCTGTACATGTAGGATTATGGTTATTGAGTCTGGTTTAAAAGATCAAAGTAAGCTTAATATTGACACAAGAAATGGGACAAGAATGTAGTCTTCTGTTCTGTCTTTTCAAGTCATTATTATATAAAGATTATCATCGTTATCAGCTAGTTTATAAAGAGTGCATGTTTATGTATATTTATCTGAAACATTTGCAGAGTTTAATATGTAGCGACTGTTTCAGGTTCTAGAGGAATTAAGGCCGTACCTGGTAGGGGCAGCTGGCGGAACTCTTGAATTGGTAGCAATTGAGGAGCCAATAGTAAAGGTCCGAATCACAGGTCCAGCTGCCGGTGTCATGACTGTGCGTGTTGCTGTTACACAAAAATTGCGAGAAAAAATACCTGCCATAGCAGCAGTTCAGCTGCTATGATATTTTGGTACAACACAAAGCAAGAAGATAAGTATATGACATTCTTGTAATTTTTCATGAACACCAATGGGAATGAAGTATGACATGTGATGTATAGTAAATTCAATATCATAATGTTTTCACACAATGGAGGAAGCCTTCCATTATTATTACAGTCAAAGTCAAACTAATGTTTATTGTGTGTCTGTAGCTCCATTATGTTGAAATCGTGATTTTTAGAATGGCCACATGTTTATCCTGACTATAATAGTATAATGTCACAAATCAAACATGTATCTTGATTTGCTTGATATAAGTTAGCTATATTTTCTAAACTCCATAATGTTGTCACTAATGGAAAGAACTTAACCCTATCAAGTGGCTGACCATGTACAGTTTGAATATGCATGCTATGTCTGAATTGTATCGGAACAAGATTTGGAACTGATGAATATGCATGCTATGTCTGAATTGTATCGGAACGAGATTTGGAATTGATGGTGTGTCAAAACTATTTGTGGCAGTTTGTGATGTTATTGCTAGTACGGGGTTTAAAGGATGAGGTTGTTTGTATATTTGGAGCTTATGTTCTACTTGTGCTTAGGCAGAGAGGAAAATCATCAATTATCTGTGAGGCAATAGTAGAATTAAGCAATTTAAAATGTTGTAGGGACCCCAAATTCTATTAGTGGTTGATTATTGAGATCTTGATTATTTGATAACACTTATACCACATTGGTGACTGTTGATGAGAAATGTCATTTGAGGATCAGACATTTTAGATTCTTTGATAGTAGAATAATCTATCTTTTGACTAAGGATGTGTGTTTGATATGCCTATAGCATGCTTGGTTGATAACATGCTCTACACGCGGGTTATTGCCATCGATTTAGTACTCATGATGATATATGGCTGAGATTGTCGACTTGATGTGGTATTGCTGTGGAATGTATGCCTGACTTTAGGCGTTGATCATTATTTAGTAGATAGATGGATGATTCTGTGCTACATTGCAAGTATGAATTATAGTATTGGACCCTTTGTGTTGTTGATATGAGTTGAATCAAGTTTTGGGACACTCTATTGAGTTGGGAGTGTCGAATGTAATGTTACTAAGTTGTTGCCAACGTCACCAAATCATTTTCATCCATTTCTCTGCTCTCTCACTCGTGTCTCAATCACTCGCAGCCACTATTGCCCCGTAGAGCAAAAAGGATGAACACCAATGTTGATCCCACCATTAAATTTACTGAAAGGCGCTATGTTCTAAATTAGTGGAAAGAAAAAGATGAATAATCTAATCTCTCTCTGTTCATATATATATTTAAATCTATGTAAGCATTCTTTTACAAATGTTTGTTCACTCAAATTAGTATTTTCCATCTACTATGAACTCTCTCTCATTCTCACATGTCTCATTTGACATATTGATCCCAAACTACTTGTCATCATTATTACTCCCTTCGTCGCGTATTAAGTGATACAATTGATATTGTCACACGTACCAATGCACAATTTTGATCTTAAATAACTTTACTAATCTCTTAGAAAAAAATATAAAAATTTGATATTTTGAAAATATAGAATCCAACGACATCTTATATGATATTATTTATCTTAGTATATTAGTAGAAAAATACGGTCAAAGTATATTAGGTCAATAATGTACATTTTCAAATAGGTCATATATTGTAGGATGAAGGGAATATATAATATCAATAAATCACTCATTACTTTTATATTAATGTGTTACACTTTTTTAAGCAAAATAGTTTCAAATAGTTTCAATTTTTTTTCTTCATTTATTTAATTTAATAAATGATTATGTGGCTTTTAAAAGAATAATATTAAAAAAATACACACGTGGCATGCCAAATCAGCGTTGATTTAATCAAAATTGATCAAAAAGACTAAAGTTGCAAAATGGTTAAATCTTATGGGATCAAAATTGTGGTTTTTGTTCATATGAGACCAAAATCGTAACTTTTTGAAAGTTACGTTCACTTTAGCTTTAATTAAATAAAGAAAGGACAAATTTTTAATGATTAATACGGTAAATTACATAATGGCCGGGAAAAGTAAAATGACTAAATTACCCTGTGAATGAGTTTAAGAAGAAGAAGAGTGTTTTGAAATAAAGAACGCAATTCGAAACCCTGACTGATGGAATCTGAATCATCATCACTTGTTCTTCCATGGCATTGGGTGATTGAAGCCCTAGCTGGTTTCAAAGAAATCTCCGTATACACTTTACAAGCTTTGATTGATGATTCCCCTTTAACGCATCATGATTTTTCTGAAACTACAAAGGATTTGATTGCTTTGAAGTGTTTGGAGGAACTTTACCCTTCTTCTTCTTCTTCTTCTTCTTCTTCTTCTTCTTCAACATTGGAGGAACTTGATTCTTCGCTTTCCTCGCTAGACGTTCTTAATCAAATATTGCATCAGGTAACTCAAACATTTATGTTTTCAAATTAGTAGGGATTAAGAGTGATATTAACAGTTGTACTCACTAGGTACCGTTATCAAATCTAAGAACTTCTTCACCGGAGCTTTTCAAATGGGATGTTAACCGATTTATCGCGCACAAAAGAGCCGACAATGTCAAATGTCAGTTAGAGAAGGTGATTATTAGACTTTCTTTTCTTTTTTCCTTTTTCACAAATATAAATAAAATATTAATAACTGCTTTCTCATTTTGCTGAATAGCTGAAAGAATCAATATTGGACGGTACTCTACCACTTAATGATCACTTAAAAGAAAGGAGTGGGTTATTCCAAACAAATCGGGCTCATACTGGCAAATGCGATGGGAACTCCACTTACGCACAAGACCGGGGAGAAAAAGAGTATATTCATAATAGGGGCACTGCTTCAAATTTGGGCCACTCCGGTTGTCAAAATGAAGACTTTCTTCATGAATCAGGTATTCCTTTTAATGCGACTTTGACACATCAGCAGAAGACTTCTGGAAGCAAACCTCCGTCTCAACATGAACCGGATTTGCATCTTAAAGGTTCAAATGGCTCGCAGAAGACAGTTAGCCGTGATAAATCTCAAGACGATGCTGGTAATGATTGTGGTATGCAGATATCAGGTGATACAGCTGTGTATCAATGTGAAAATCTTAATCTCGTAATGAAAAGGCGCAAAAAGGAAAGTCTTGATAACAAGTGTAACAAGGGCAGTCAATTACTGGTTAGTGAAGCGACTAGTGTTCCACTATTGGTTCCTGAAAGTTGTATTGGCATGCAGACTAACATTTATCCTCGGCATACATCTGGAGTTGAGCCTTGCCGTAACAAATTAATAGATGAAGCTAATGATACTGTACATGTTGTGCCCATTCCAACAAACGATGGTAATGCAGATAAAGTTCAGCATATGACTAATGAATCTCAACCCAAACAAAAGGAACCAAATGTTGCATCTTTAAATGACTCGCAAAAGCCAGTTGCTAGTGATAAAGCCGTAGTTGATGCTGTCAATGATTGCGGAGCAGAGTTATCAAGTGATAGTGATGTGTATTACAATGAAAAGATTGATCTTACAGCCAAAAAGGATGAATTCCTGAGCTCCCAGCATGCTTCCGGTCAAGATTTGCCAGCAATGACTGAATCAAGAGGACAAAACCTCTGCAGTAAATGCAATGAAGCTGGTCAATTACTGGTTTGTACTACTTGCCCATTGATGCTGCATAAAAACTGCCTGGGTGATTCTGCTCAGTTGGACGCAAAGGGAAACTTTCTCTGCCCATTTTGTAAATATTCTCACGCTATTTCAGAATATCTTGAAGCCAAGAAAATATCTTCTTCGGCAAGGAAAGAATTAGCTATCTTCACTAGTAAAGGTATTACATTTTATTCTAACTTTTTATGAATATAGATCGTGGATATATGTTTTGAAATGGTATAGATAAGAATGAAGTCAATCATATTGCAATTTCTCGTTAGAACTTAATTCAATAAGACTTAACAAATCAAATTGGTTCATCCAGTCTTTACTTGTATATCGCTTAAGCCTGCCAGCTAGGTTCAGAGGAAGCAACATGGAGATCTTGCAATCATTCTGGGAGCATAAAATCAGATTTAGAAACCAAAATTACAGAAGTACATGTTATGCTATTTCTGAGATTAAATTTCTGTCTCATGACTTCTTTTATAAAAGAAAAGCAGAAATTGAACTCACCATCCTTTTTTTGTTGATGAAATCGGGCATACCTCTCTCTATTTTTTCTTAAGAGGCGTGCAATTGAGGGGAGGTAAATGTCCTTTACAAAATAGAGGCGGTGAATGTGTCTATTTAGGTTTACTTTGGTGAGGATGAGTGCAATTTTTCCCCCTAGAAAAATTGAAAAAAGAGAACAAAAACAACTTGGAGTTGTTCTGGTTTTTCCGTTCTAAAAAATACATATCAAATATCAGTCATATACAAAAATCCTCTTGAAACAAGTTTCTTTTTAAAACCCAAAAACAATTTTTAAATACTATTACCAAACACAACCATGATTGATGTTTCTTGATGAATGATAAAAACTTCTAGGTGTGCTGATTACTAGTACATAATTTTATGACAGCCATAGAAGACATATCATTTGTGAAATTTCTAACCATTCTAATTACTATACAGTTTTACAATGCTATCGGGACAAGTCGTTAGTGAATCTCTGACCGTTTGGGATAAAGTTACACATAGTTTTTTTAAAAGTATTCTGTTTTTCCATGCAAGAAGTAGCCAGTATTATAGGACAGAAAGCAAATCTCTAGTCTTTTAACTTGTTTCTGTTTCTAAATTCAGCACACAGTTTACTTGGTGGTATGGGATTTCAGGTTGAGTACTAGCTGTCACCATGAAGCTTAAACCTCAATTTCAAGCCCCACGATACAGTAAAAGAGAGATGGTTTGTCCCATTTATGTGGCTAAACTTTGAATGTTCTGCATTTTTTACGTATAGGATATGGTTATTGCATCCGGTCTAAAAGATCAAATGAGCTTGATATTGACACAAGAAATGGGACAAGGATGGAGTCTTTCTGTTATGTTTTATCAAATCATTATTATATCAATTAGCATTGTTATCAGCTGGTTTAATTACTATTGCCATTGTCATTGTGAATTGCAGAACCTTATTAAATAAGCTTAATTTTGACACAATAAATGGGACAAGAGTGGAGTCTTTCTATTCTGTGTTATCAAATCATTATTACATCAATTAACATCGTTATCAGCTGGTTTAATTACTATTGTGATTGTGAATTGCAGAACCTGTTCACTTGTGTTAAAGAGTACATGTTATGTTATATTAATCTGAAACGTTTGCAGAGTTTAATATGCAATAACTGTTTCAGGTTCTATAGAAAATTAGGCCTTACCTGGTTGGGGCGGCTGATGGATCTCTTGAATTGGTAGTCACTGGGGAGCCAATTGTTAAGGTACGAATCACAGGTCCAGCTGCTGGTGTCTTAACTGTTCGTGTTGCTGGTACACAAAAATTGCGAGAAAAAGTATCTGGCATAGCAGTTCAGCTGTTATGATATTTTGGTACGAACACTATTTTGAAGATAAATATATGACATTCTTGTAGTTTTTCTTGAACACTATTGGTAATGAAATGTGATGTATAGTAAATTCAGTATTATAATGCTTCCACACCGTAGAAGAAGGCTTCCGTTATTATTACAGTCAAATTACTGTTTCGAAGAAGGCTTCCATTATTATTACAATCAAGTTACTGTTTATTGTCTGTGTCTGTATTATAATATTAAAATCGTGATGTTTTTAGTATGGTTACCTGTTTCTTCATACAAGTCACCTAGATTCTCTAAACTCCATAATTTTTTCACAAATGAAAAGAACTTCGATGTTAAAACTGTATCGGAATGAGATGAGTTCGAACTGATGGAGTGTCGAAGCTATTTGTGGTAGTTTGTGAAGTTTGCGCTAATACGAGGTTTGAAGGACAAGGTTGTTTGTATGTTGGAGCTTATTTGTACTTGTGTTGAGGTAGCGAAGAAAGTTATCTATTATCTGGGTGGTAAGAGCAGAATTAGGCAATTTAACATGTAGGGACCCCATGTTCTATTCTATCTGTAGTTGATTAATTTGACACTTGAAAACATCGGTGATTGTTGATGAATAGTACCAATCGAGGTTCAGATATTTCAGACTTATCGATATCCATCTATTGATTGAGGATGCATGTTTGATTTGCCTGTGTGTTGTTTATGCTCAACTAGTATGCTGATGTGTTGTGCCCTTTTTGTAGAAGGATATGTTGTGGGTTTACATGCTAAATTGTATGATATATATGTTGTGGAGAGATAGCATGCTTGCTATCGATGAAGTATTCACATGATGATGTATGGATGAGATTGTTGACCTGGTGATATATTGCTATGGAATGAATGCCTAATCTTAGGTATCGATCATTCTTTAGTTGATAGATGGGTGATTTTGCGCTACATTAGTAGTACGAATTATAGTATTGAGCCCTTTGTGTTGTTGATAACAGAAAGGACTCTATGATATATCCTGCTATGTAAGTAACAGACAGAATGCAAAAAAATACTACCATCACTGTCATGCTCCTAAGCTACAAATTAAAGTATCAACACAGCGTTCTGGCACAGAATACATATCATAGAGACAGGTTCCTGTTACAGAATGTGATAAATTCAAGCACTTCGGATATATGACATCAGACAATTCCGCCAATCCGAAAAATGAGATTGTTTTCCATCCCTATAAATAAACCAAATAACATGCCTTCGAATCTGAGTAATTTCATTATATACGTTCGAATTTGAGTAATTTCATTATATACCTTTCTTGTAAAAGTAGAAATAAAAGAATGGTAGAATACTTAATCCCGAATGAATCAACACCACCCTTCCACCTATAGATAGATGTTTACCTCTCCAACGAGATAATTTCATTTTTAAAGAATCCAAAACTGGTTTCCATGTCCAAGATCTAATAGGATTGGCTCCCACAGGTAGTAGTCCCAAAATGTGAAAGGCAATTTGTCCACATTACACAAGGAAATTCGACACCGCTTCAGCAAAAGACTCCTCCAAGTTCATGCTGTAGAGTTTGCTTTGGCGGTTGGCATAAAGTAAACGCACGTTGCTTTAGAAGCTGCATTATGTAGCTTGTGGAAATCACGGTAAGCACCAAAATGTGAGGTGGTGGTGAACGTAACGTATACTAATTAATCTAGCTTCAAGCAACTGGTAAAAATCAAAAGACAAAACAAACTTCTGCAATCTTTCTTTGATGTTTTGTGGCAGTGGTAAAAGAGCAATATGACCTTTCTCAGGACTCGATTTTTTTTTTGGACACAGCATGGATTTCAACATCTCTTGCATCTGCGTGTGTATCTTCACCAACTGTGTGGCACAGTCTCTGACAAATAATAATAACAACATATAATCAAAGACTATTGGCATTTAACGAAAGGGGACATACTTGATTTTTTCTTTGCAGTAGCCAGATAGGTTCTGCAGATATTGAGTCCAATATGGAACCCTATTGAGTATAGAACGAGCAGAGTAAACAGCTGCTGCATCAATCTTTGAAGGAGAGAATAAAACCATGACATGATAATTTACAAGACCAAGTTCTGCTAGGTAAAATGCCATGTTCTCCATCTATGCAAATACCAAAGGAGTTGCATGTATGAACATATCAGGAAATTAGCATTTTGGTTCTCAAAATTGTAAAAGTGGAACAATGGAGTAACTCAAATTTACAAAATAGCAAATTAGTACATTAAATTAAAGAATACCAATCAGTTTAGTAAACATCAATCAAAATCAATGAAAACTCTACCCATTTATTTGAATAGGTTCTCCATGCTTTAAGATAAACACAAAACCTTCAAAAAAATTATGGTGCTAAATTTGGAAAAGTTACTAAATTGACTGACATTCATTTTAGGGGACCAAATTGCTATTTCATAAATTTAAGAGGTTAAATTTACTCACTAAACACAAAAATACTTATAACAATTTACCTCTTTGTCATGCATAGTAGATGGTCCGGTAAATCGAACTAAAAATACATAGGATGTAGGAACCGTTAAATTCCATTTTAGTGTTTTAATAATATCTTTCTCCATTGAAATAACTGGTGTCTGGTATAAGAACAATTCATTTACCTGGCAATTTAACATGTAGGGACCCCATGTTCTATTAATGAGTAATCTTTCTCTCATAACAAACAATTGTTAGTTACTCTTCTTTTCTCCAACAATATTCAATTTTTTTACACACTATCTATCTATCTATCTATCTCCGATAACAAACAAATGTCAATAATCTAGATATTGTACACATTTTTTTAATAATTGTAAAGAAAAGTAAAAATTATTCCAACTTTACATTGATCAAAAGTTAAGAAAAATTTCCTCCAACTCCTTTAATCAAAACTAAGGTTTCAAATATGCTTTCACACTCTATGTCTATGACATATAAGATTTAAGTATTGATGTTTGAAGATAACATCGATATTTATGGAATCATTATTATAATTATAGGTAACAAAATTTTGTTTAATATTTGAAGATAACAAAAAACAAATTTTGTTTAAAAAAGAACAAACTTTAATTTTTTTAAATATATAGTATTAATTAGCTTTATTGATAAAGATAAGAGAATTGAGAAATAGTATAATTGATAAATTGTATCCTTAAAATATCAAACTGACAGTTAAATATAAACGATAAATTCGTAGTCAAATAACACTTAAAAAAGGAACGGAGACAATAATTTAGAAAAAGTTGTAACAAACAAAATTATCAATTATAAACAATACAAATGATTTCAACTTTCATCATCTTTCATAAAAACTTTCATCATATGATCACCAACAAAATTACTTGTACACTACATTTAAATAAACAAATAAATATTAACAAAAGAAAAATAAACAAATAAATAATATTATGTATATAAGTAATTGTATTCAAGTGGTTAAGACTTTATTTGCTTTATACCTGAATTTCGGATTAAAAGAGCTCATTCACATGAGAATCAAAGGGTTAAAAAAATAAATAAATAAATAATTTAGAAAAAAAAGGTTTTTTTTAACAAGAAAAAAAAAAGTTTGACCTGACCAAAGCAGTATCGCTATCCCAATTTGGCTATTTTTAGTCTCCAAGTGGCACTTGGATTCGAACATGAGATCTAATAGCTTCCTCTCAACATTTTTACCACTAAACCACTAGCAGTTTTCTTAATTACTTTTGTTTCCATTAATTGATATCCAATATCAAATGTCCTTTTTAACAAACCATTAAATCCCTTTTTCGTTTTTCACTATCACATTATCCAAAATCCACTAACCACCTATTAATTTCTATTAGCACAA
>Ga0315913_1008521_pt1 | contig 12151 bp, 7 predicted proteins | sample MpolsnodulesMG_FD_207736 | JGI IMG/M metagenome (GOLD analysis project Ga0315913, IMG submission 207736) | Medicago polymorpha root nodule microbial communities from Los Angeles, California, United States - small nodules | ecosystem: Host-associated > Plants > Roots > Nodule | place: USA... | reverse complement strand
TGTACATATGTAATGTAAAAACTGTTTTTCATCATAATTATACTGATTTCATATAACAAGGTGTATAAGAAAATTAACTAAAAAGAACTTTGGTGATGGGGTATTTGAATATATTACTGACTGAAACACATTTTTCATTTACCCAATTTTAATAACTGAAAATGATGAACTTCTACACGGAAACAATTGCTCAGACAAGCTACAAGAACAACTGTATTCCACAGTATAGGTCAAGCAAAGCATACCTTCATCCAAGTCCAGCACAAACTTATTCAGCCAATATAAAAATCTATTCCCGCCAAACTCAGCCAATATGCCTGCACTGAAACCAGCTAATTGTTTAAACTGCAGTAACCCATCAGCTTACATCATTTATCTCAAGCTGATCAGTTGCAGGCACGACCCATCCCTTCACCAGGGCCAAGCCATTCCAAAACTTGCATCAGGAGGTGGTGGATGAAACTGTAGTATCGAAAACAATAAAGTAAACAATTAGATACAAAGAAAAGGTCAAAGACTAAAGAACCTGTTTAAATTACACAAGCACTCTCCCCAAAATGAAGCAAAATGTGTGTGCTCGCTTGGAAAACCAAAAACTATGTTATGAGAAGATGCATGCATAATATCACATCATTATCAAGACAAGACATACAAACAAGCATTTTCTTCAAACAATATGGCATTAGAGCATAATCAATGAGATCTGAAGTAGCCAATATACAAATCAGATCAAAATCTAGTATGGTCAAAAAAAGGAATGCACGTCACACCTTCAAGACTAAACACACTCATAAATCACTAAAAGCATAAACTAAGTTTTCAACAGAAAACAACACAATTTTCAAATGGACAGGATGATATACCGAATGAGGTACCGATTTGCAATTGTAAAGGTAAATTATCTTCTTTAGACCTACCCATCCACTTGATTAAAGAGGTAACCTATCACTATCACATACTACTTTCTTCCACAGGTTCAATGGAAAAAAAGGCAATTGCATTACAGTATCAACCCAATCCTACTTCAAAAATTGTTTCAGCAAGGATGAGTTCGCATGTAGAAGCACAGACAAACGTCTAAAAACAGGAATAAAAACATTCAAAGCAAGGGAAACACATCATTATAGATCTCAAGAAAAGATATCATGTTTGTCTGTGTGTGCAGGCAGAAACTTTATATCTTCATTTCATGCTTATATCCAACTTCTCAACTAGGTTTTTAGCATTCAAACTAACAACTCTGGAGATCAAAGCTATGATCTCTGGAGGTTTATATAACTAAAAGTTTAGAGTAGTACTTCAGAGTTGCTTCTGTAAGTATGTAGTTTAAAAAATTAAGCGCTATATAAATTTCACTGACACTGAAAACTAAGAACCTTGTCTTGTTAAACTATTATACAAGACTTGACCATTAAACTGGACATTTGGGGGACGTTATACCTGAGCAAATGGCTGATGAAGAGGTTCATGGGGAATAAAAGGCATTCCATGACAGTGACAAGAATACTGAGGTGAATGCAAATACAATGTTGGTGCAGAGCATACACCAACTTGTCTAGGATTAAATGGTAACATGGTCTCTGGATATCCATAACCTATCCCAGCGGGTGCTGGTGGAGCCCATGGCCCAGGTATATGCTGGAGAAAAGGTTGTGGATAGTGTTCGGCAGAAAGCTGCAGTCCATGAGTGGATCCAAGCTGTTGAAACTCAGTGCGGTGGTTTGATACTGTTGCATACATGGGCTGCATGGTGTATGATCCTCCATTGAACCCAAATCCAGGGTCAAATCTTTGCACAAACCTGCTATGCCAGTTAAAAAAAGATAAATCCATAAACCACATATCAACCATGTCCCCACCACCTATGTCCCTAATTATAAGCCCTCTTTCAACAAAATATCCCTAATTATAAGTCCTCTTTCAAAAAAAAAAGCTAATTATAAGCATTATTCAAAGGGAAATGCTAGGGACACACTCCCTAACACACACCCTTTTAACACACTCCAATAGTAATCTGCCATGTCATCTAATATTTTTATTCATTCACTTGTTGACCGGTTGCCCAAGTTGAGAGAATATACGGTTTGAGAGAGAGAGAAAGGGGGAGGAAGAGAGAGACTTCAACGTTGATGTACTTTCCATGGCTCCCTTCAAATCTCCTTGGGATCTGCCTTTAGCACACAGTTAGCCAAAGTTGTATCTAAAACAACTCTATCATGCTGGATTCCATCTTCAGTTTTCCTGGGGCTCCATTTTTGTTGATTTTTATTTTTTCAGATCTAAATTGTTCGTCAATATTGATTCTATTCTATTTTCTTTAAAAAAAAAAAATAGTGATTCTATTGAACTTGGGTGAAGCATAATGTCAGCTACAATAGAATCCTCTGTTATTTTGTAATTGCAATAAACATTTTTTTGGTTATTGTTTTAGATTTAAATGGAAATTTGGGGAATATATTCCACTCAATGTTGTCCATGGAATTATTTGGGGAAAAAACGATTTAGATCTGAATGTCTTATTTGCAGAAATTTGCAAACAATTTTTGTCAATTTGTGTTAAAAACTTCCTTTAGCATAGTAGAATTTTCCAGAACGTGAAAGGTTTACACAATCATCTTGGGAAAAGGTTGAACAATGAACATGAAAAGTTGAAATCAAAATAGCAAAAAAAAAATAAAAATTGAAATCGAAAGTGAAAGTAAAAAATAATATAAAATGAATAGTTATACCCTTCTAATATGAACCTGTAGCAAGTTAACAATTTTAAAAAGTGGATAACGTGGCAAGTTGTTATTGGAGTGTGTTAAAAGGGTGTGTTAGGGAGTGGTCCCTAGCATTCCTCTTATTCAAATTACTAGATACATTTATAATTTTATCCAAATGTAACTAATTTGGCTTGGAAGATGAAAATTCAGAATTTAATACGTCTATACACAAATGACAATTTAGTAATATTTATACACAAAATTTACAGATTAATTACACCAACAACTATTCTTAATACATGTGATAAGTGTTGAAGCTGCTTATAAGTTATAATTAGGGACAAAAACCGCAATTACATAGGGAATAGTAATTAGAGCTAGAAAAAATAATTATTAAGGGAACTATAGTAACATAGCAAGTTAATAACATATTGTCTAATTAAATCACATGCACATTGTATAAATTATAAAATTGTAAGCACGGACACTCCTCAGATTAGGCGTGTCCCGGTATCGGACATGTGTCGTGTCCGACACCGACACTTGTAATTACACTGAATTATGTGATTTTTTCAAATTATTAGCTGTGTCGGCGTGTCAGTGTCCATGCCGTGTCCGGTGTCCGTGCTTCATATTTCATTCTGATGCAGAAATCCAATAGCATATCAATTATACATGCCCCTAGTTCCTAACACATCTAAAGCCTTATATCCTTAAAAATCTATTATGCAGCATAAAAATACAAACTTCACTTCAAAAAAAACTTGGGAAATTAGGACATAATGGCCAACAGTGAGAAATCCAAAAACAAGTCTATTATTTAACCATGACTGGTCGGTAACCGTAACACCAAAATGTTTCGGGGATTTTCTAGAAGAAACAATACATCATATTTTCAAACACAATAAGACTAGGAACCATCACATTTCAGGCGGTGTTAATTTAATACATGCCACTTACGTTAAAATATGTTTAAAGTGTTGGAAGAAGTAATGACAAGTGATGCTAGAACTTGATAGTCTTTTTATTAAGAGGCAAATGGAAATGCTAAAGAAGAAAACCTCCCTGCATAATCCTATCTAGTTAGCTTTTAAGTCCTAACACATAAATGAATTATCGCAAACACCCAAATATTGTAGATCAGTACAAGTATCATGCCAAACCCCACATCTCAAACATGATAAATAAAAAATAGAAAAAAACACATTGTAATAATATCAAAGTCATCTAATAGCTCCTACAGTGACATCATCAAATTTCTGTCTGAGTGCTCTAACTTTTTTAATTTGAGAGAGGTGAAAAAACACTACAATTCCAAGAGACACAAGACTATATGAAATGGTAACAGGCATGCATACCTTTCATAGTTTCTGTTATAATCAGGATCCTTGCGGTCGACTTCACGGTCCCGCAATATAGCCACCCTGCTACTTTGCCTTTGCCCACCAACTAATTCCGTCTCTGTTCTACTTCTTGCCCTACTGTTATTTGAGGAAGACTCAACAGACACCCTACTGGAACAGACATCCGACACAGAAGCAGGTTTATCTTCAACCCGAGAAACATCCAAGGAACCAACTAAAGACTTATCCTGCTTCCTTGACTCGCATACTGGTTTCCCACCCATAGTACCATCATTATCGCTTGAACTAAAGATCCTAGCACGAGCCCTACTATACTCTTCTGTTCTCTCCTCCACACTTTTAGAGTTTTGATTCTTAACTGAGTTTGAATCTGTATCACTACAACCCAGGGACTGCTTCTTAGGTCTTTGTTTAATTGCAACCTTCTTGACAGTATTGTTTTCTAACGATAATTTTGCAGGGATGTCTGCGAGGCGAATAAGAGGAGGCTTACATCCAGAAGTCTTGTGGACAATAATTCGTGATCCTGAATCATCGGGCAAACTATAATCCATTAAAACCATCGACTGCAGCGAGTAATGCTGAGCCACCCGATGTGCAGCCAACCGCAAATAGGAAGTTGGCAGTTGCTGAAATTCAAGCTGATGTTGATTAGGATCTTGAATGAACTTCACAACATCCTGCTCCATCCGTAAAACTGTAAATTAAATTAGAAAACTTAATCAGTTATGTAAAAACATAGCACTCTAAAAATGTAAAGCTTCATTAAATCCGAAACAAATAGCATGCACATAATGCATTCCTAAATCATAAGTGCATAACAGAGTCATTAGAATTTTGAACAGCAACAAGTACATGCATAAGAACAATCAAGCATCGAATTGTTGATACACTATGCATTCCGAAATCTATATTTTTTTTTCTGTTCAAACAACATTTCTACACATTCAACAAAAATTATAAATCATGAAGCAAAGGAAAATCCTATTCAACAAATCAGGAAATATAAAAATACATGCTCTCACAAGTCACCAGCAAACACAAATTATATAAAATTCAAAAGCACGGACAATAAACAGGTTGGTTAGCATTTTATGAAAGCAATAATTGAAAGTAGAATGTGTCTTTTGGAATAATATATATAATCGGACCAAACAATGATATACCTGTATGAATACAATATACATATTGGTTACAAACATATTATTAATCTGGAATTCTCAAATGGAACAGGAGGAAGCAACAGAACAAAAGTAATGTTATGCGAAAAACAAAGCTGTCACACAAAACCTAAGAAAAGTGTGGCTTCTGAAGTGTCACCAATGAAGAATTGACACAAGACACGACACTGACACGTCAATGCCGGTTGTAATTTTAAAAAATGACACAATTGATTGTAATCACATGCTTGAGTGACAGACACCAACACGTGAGACATTGGATACGTCTACCATCAGAAGTGTCGGTGCTAGAGACTTCAATCAGAAAAATTAAGAAGTTGAAATTATGTTACAATGAAATATGAAATGGAGAAAACTCACTGGTAAGGCGTTGGCGAGGGTTCTGAATCGCATCGAGAAGGAACTGGTCAACTTGATTGATGGCATCACTGGAAGATGGAGGAATTGGAGCATCGTCGGCGTGTTCGTCAGAGTTGGAATCTTTGTCGGAGGAGATAGTCAAGTTCAAGCGATTCATGGATTTGTTCAAATCTGCTGAAGCCATGGCGGAAATGGAATCTGTTAGGGTTAGAGATTCATTGCAGCAAATTTGGACTTTTTAGGATTTTGGATCAAGTGAAGGAGCTGAAGATTAGGGTACCATCTCCTACGTGCCCATCCAGACTGTATATAGACGTGTTTTTCAACGAGTGAAATGATATTTGGACACTATGGACTTCCAAATAAAATGATATATCCACGTTTTGGCGACTCGGTTTTAACAAAGAGATAAGATGTTCGTTCCGTGAGCTAACTAAGTTGGTTAAAACAATGCATATATACTCACCAAAGAAGAGAGATAAGATGTTAGAGGTTCTATTTAAGCTTAAACGAATGAGTCAATATTAGTTTAACAACTAACATTTGTCGTAAACCCATTTCGATTGTCCTGATGACATTGTTTTGAGACTTTAGAGTGTGTTTCTCATCGAATTCGATTATCTTTAGTGCCAAATTAATGATACATATAATCTAAATGGTACTCGCAATGATACTATTCCATTTGAGTTTGCTCTATTTATAAGAGATATACATACAAATTATAAAATTAATAAGATTTTTTTTTAAGTATAATTCACATTAATCCAGTGCACTAGTGAAGGAAATAAAAAAAAATATTTGCATTGAAAACGTCTTTTTTACACTTTTAAAACTTTGATTACACAAGTTTCAAGATACTCAAAAAAATATATTTGCATCGAAAACGTCTTTTTTACACTTTTAAAAACTTTGATTATACAAGTTCCAAGATACTCAAAACACGTTCCTTGGATGGTGGTCTTATTTGCAAATTCTTTTGCAATCTTAATCATCCTAATGTAACCTGTGCTGAAATGTGGACGCTCCCTCTGTATGAGATTGTCTAGTGACTTGAATTTCTCTAAATAAAAGTTAGATCTATTTTTTGTTCTTTGGTTTCCAAGCGTGTTTTAAAATCAAATTTATCTTATCACTGTTTTTTTCACATGTCTAATGTTTTCCAATTAAGATTAGGTTAGTGTTAACTTGTGCTCTTAAGGCACATGTTAAAAAATTCAAAAAAAGAAATATTCTCTTAAACTTTGTGCATTCAATTAATTAAAACATCAAAAATTAAATTTAATGCACGTATTTCAATACATTATTTCTACATTTGACTTCTAAACTTGTGCCTTAATGGCACAAGTTAACATTTCCTTTAAGATTATCAAACAAGTTTCGTATTTTTGTACCCAAAAACAAATTTTTTATTTTGATTTAAATTTTGCACTTTTCCAAAACGAAATATAGAATCATCATCACACATGTCCTCTGTGAATCATAATTACCAAAAATTGGCATAATATTGGAATTAAAACATCTGAAAGAAAAGAACCAAGAGTACGAAGAGAGCAAAATATACAAACTAATATCCACAGAAGTTGGCCATACTAGGTTCATGATAATTTGCCAAACTCTAAAGTATATAGGGAGTAGTAACTAGAGCCAGAAAACTCCAGTTAAATCTTCAGCACAAAAGTTCCTGCCATCTGAAGGCAAATGTCGCCAAGCAAGATCAGAAATCCCTTTACCTCTTTTTGGGAAGCTGAAGCTGAAAAAACATGCACACACAAACACAAAAAATAGCAAAGATGAATTAGACGAACTTCTACCTGAAGAGGAAAGAATGAGTCAGTCAAAGCTTGAAGAACGACTGAATGCCACAGTATAATAGGTTAAGCAAAGCATACCTTCATCCAAGTCAAGCACAAACTTATATGGCTCTGCAGAAGTCCTCGGTTTACTCTTTTCTTCACGAGCAGCAGTGTGTGTGCTCCAAAAGCTCCTCATAAAATATCAAATGTCCACAAGAGAAACATAGTCATGGTGCTCATGGAAGATGCATGAAGCATCCTTTGAAAACCGAGATGAGAGGATTGGATCTGGTTTTTGAAGAAATACACAAATCCATTCCAGCCCAACTCGGCCTATATGCCTACACTCCAATCAGCTGAAAGAGATCTGTAGCTGCAGCAGACCATCATCTTACATTGTATAGCTCAGGCTGATTGGGTGCAGGCATGGCCTATGCCCCTCATCGGGGCCGGGCCAATCCAAAACTTGCATCAGGTGGTGGCTGATGAGACTGCAGATCAGGTACATAAAAGATAATAGTTAGATCTTAGTGAAAAGCTAAAGGATCATAATATTCATAAGCAGCAGCTGCCAAAAAGGAAGCAAAAATTTGACAAATTAAGGAAATAGGGTAAAACAAAACATAGACGGGAATCAACAAATCAAATATGCGGTATGAATGAGGAAAAACCACCATTGTCAAGTGCAAAAAAGGTGCACAATACACTACTTGATAACACAAGCCTCAACAACTAATAACACCAGCCATAATATCATAGAACAGATAATGAATTCAACCTCTTGTTTTGATTAGAGGGCTTCATTTCTTTAACCAACCAAACATTTTTTCTTCTAGCTTACTAATCATACAAATGTTTATCATGATACACCATGTGCACAGGATCTATACTAGCAGAATACATATATATCAAATGATTTAGCAAACTTGTGATAGTCTCTAAGATAGAGAAACACATCTATTTTATTAGACAGCCGAGGCTGGCCTAAACGCCTATACAACCTTCGTCAGATTCCATGTTTGTCTTCTTCAACTGTGAAGGTTTATTTATCTAAAGCTTTACATAACATTCTATAATTGCTTCATTTCAACTTTTGTAGTATAAATGAAAAGATGCTCTGCGCAACATCGAAATTATGCATCTTGATAAAATAAAGTTTAGGACTTGATCAAACATAGGATATGCAGTAGCTGCCTATACCTGTGCAAAAGGCTGGTGAATATGTTCGGGATGGATAAAAGGCATTCCCGGGTGCTGACAAGGATACTGAGATGAATGCAAATACATGGTTGATGAAGAGTGTATACCAACTTGATTAGGATTAAATGGTGACATCATGGTTTCTGGATGTCCATATCCAATTCCAGCAGGTGTTGATTGTGGAACCCAAGTTCCTGATATATGCTGCCCTGATATATGCTGCGGGAGAGGCCGTGGTTGGTGTTCTGCGGATCGCTGGGGGCCATGAGGGGATCCAAGCTGTGGAAATTCGGTGTTGTAATTCACAATTGGTGCATACATTGGCTGCATTGGGTATGATCCTCCATTGAATCCAAATCCAGGATCAAATCTTTGCATATACCTGTCGTGCAAGTTAGCAGAAAAACTGATCAGATTAATTCATACTCCAACCATATCTCATCCTTAATATTTATTAATTTTACAAACAGAACATAGTAAATAATAAAATACAACAACATTTCATTAACTAGAAGAAATTAGACACCATGGAGACTATTCAAAATTTTGTATTTCTTTTCTTATTAATCCCCTCAAAAATTTATCAATATATTCACAATTTCAACAAATCTTCTATCTTTTCTAGCACATGTATTTGGAATATGGGTCCCTTCCTCTTCAGAGTATATTCCAATTTATACTCATCTTAAAAATAATGGTGCAAAAGGCTTAAATAAATCACAAGAATATTGGTATTGTAGAAATCAGTAATCACTGGATTGATAGCTTGAAACAGCTATTTATATAATATGACTTTTGAATACAAAGTACCAGATTTTGATAAGTTACACAAGACTTCAGCCAACCTATGGAGAAGTCAAGTTATAATCATTAATCATTAATAATATACAATAGCCACAGAAGTATTTTACTATAATATAATGACTACTAATTTACATACATTGGATAACAGTTAACACTCATTGGTGTCAAACAATTAATAACTTTTGCACAAATATTTAGTTAAAAAGGAATTTCCATCCTTGTGTTCCTCTCTTCAACTTTTTTCTTACACCCTCATTCTGTTTTTCTCTCTCTTCTCACACATTGCGCAATTCATGTTATACTAAAACAGTAAAAATATTATGTAACTATGAAGAAATATGATAGGTTTTTGCTGTCGTATTTCAATATCAAAATAAATAAAACATAAGATTTCATCTAAATCATAGGTTTGAAAAACATCTGCAAACCAGAATTGTCAATAACATACTGCAGACCAGTGTTGTCAATCACATACTGCAGAAAATAGCGTTTGTTCAAATTTCCCTATGCTACAGCATTGTAATGCTTCTATTTGAACACTTTGTACTAAATCAGTGTATTACTTAAAAAAAGTCATTTTTTCAAATTTACCTATGCTATAGCAGCACTAACAACACTGCTGCAAACAAACAAGAAAGTCTGAAATAGTTTGTAGCAAAAGCCAATTATCAATTACTCATTCAACAAGAAAGCGCATATAAAATTTATTCTTCGATATGACAAAAGAGTTGGCTACTTAGCTAATAACTTGTAAATGTGCATGGGAGATGTTTAGTGAATGTGTGTCTATCCAAATTCGTCATAAGCTAAACCCAGGAATGAGAAGTGGTAACTGGGGAAAAAAAATTGTTTTCATTTGGAAGCAAAGAAAAATGTTTAACAAAAGACAAAACATTGACACACAAGATATTCTGTCTGCATTCTATAATGAAAATATTAACCAACATGTGGTCTAAATAGGAATGAACATATAAAAGAGCAAGTCACAATAATAGCAACAGCATGAATCATTCTTGTCTGCAAACTCAAACTATTTATTCGAGAAAGGGGAACAAGATAACAAGAACGTATATTAGCGGACAAATGCATCACTCAATAATATGGGAAAAGGTGCACATACCGATCATAGCTTCTGTCATAATCAGGATCCTTGCGGTCAATTTCACGGTCCCGGAATATGGCCACCCTATTGCTTTGCCTGTACCTACCAACTGGCTCCTTCTCTGTCCTATTTCTAGCCCTACTGGTATTAGTTGAAGATTCAACCAGCCCCCTACTGGTATTAGCTGAAGATTCAACCAGCCCCCTACTGGTATTAGTTGAAGATTCAACCAGCCCCCTACTCGTATTATTTGAAGATTCAACCAGTCCCCTATTGGTATATGTTGAAGAACCAACCATCCCCCTACTGGAACTAACATCAGATACAGAAGCATATTTATCTTCCACGCGAGTAAACAGAGAGGAACCATGCAATGAGTTATCCTGTTGCCTTGTCTCACATTCTGGCTTCCCACCCACTGTACCACCATTATTGCTCGAGTTAAAGATCCTGGCACGAGCCCTATTATATTCCTCTTTCCTCTCCTCCACACTTTTAGAGCTGTTTTTCTTCCCTGAGTTTGAATTTGCATTGCCAAAAGTCTGTGTCTGCTTCTGTGGCCTCGGTTTGATTGCAACCTTCATCACAGCATTGTTTTCTGACGGCAATTTTACTGGGATGTCTGCAAGGCGAATAACAGGACGCTTACATTCAGCAGTTTTGCTAACAATAATTCTTGACCCAGAACCATCCGGTAAACTATTATTATCCTGTAAAACCATTGACTGCAATGAATAATGCTGAGCCACCCGGTGTGCAGCCAACCTTAAATAGGATGTTGGAAGTTGATTAAATTCAAGCTGCTGTTGATGAGGATCTTTAATAAAATTCAGAACATCTTGTTCGATCCGTAAAACTGGATAAATCAAAGTATACAGCTTCATTAGTCTAGCAGGAAAAATCTTTTTAAGAACATAAAAGCGTAATTAATCTAAAACAAGCAATATTCAAATAACGCATTCATAATTGCATAACAATGCCATAAGAAGTAGCTGTATCACAAAATAACAATAGAACATTCAAGTGTCAAAATTTTTAATGATCTATGTTTTCTGCATTCTCATTTTGGATGTGGGAAACAAAATAATTCCACCACAACATATATAACAAATATTAGTCTCTCGTTTTTTTAGATCCATGCATCTAAACCAGAATGCATAAAAAAAAAAAAAATGCCACAAATCAGTACTTACAAACAAATCACAAGCTCTATCTAGCCCAAATACAAAATCACAACAAGATGCATTTCAGTTGGATATTCACTTTCATGTGACAGAGCAACATATGGAAATGAATAGAGAATGCTGGAATTATTTCTCTAACCAGACCACACAACAGTAGAACCAACTCCTCTGATCGAAGGTGTGTCCGTTGTTAGACATGTGTATGTGTTCGACACCAACTCGTGTCATCACATTCAATTAATTCGTTTTCTCTAATTATAATAGGTGTCCGACGTGTCAGTGTCCGAGTGTCCCTGTCTGAGTTGTGCTACCTAAATATTTATATTAGTGTTGTATTAATTACAACAACTATAAATGTATACATAATAATCAGCATCTAAATTAACTCCTTAATTAGAATCTAGAACACTAATAGAGTAAATAAACTCAAAACATGTATACAAAAATCTACAAAAAAA
>Ga0315913_1008516_pt1 | contig 12158 bp, 9 predicted proteins | sample MpolsnodulesMG_FD_207736 | JGI IMG/M metagenome (GOLD analysis project Ga0315913, IMG submission 207736) | Medicago polymorpha root nodule microbial communities from Los Angeles, California, United States - small nodules | ecosystem: Host-associated > Plants > Roots > Nodule | place: USA... | reverse complement strand
AGTGAAGATGTGAGTGAAACCATCTGTTACTGACAAAACATTGCAAATTTGGTTAAAGAGTGCCCCGTTAACAAGACCTTTTTTTAATTACAAAGCTAAAACATGAAGTATTTTAAATTTTCAAAACACTTCACAAATGCAAAAACTTTCACATTCCATTATGAATTAGTGAAAGTTTTTGCTTAGGTGTTGGAAGCTGTATAGGGTGAAGGGAATTTAGCCCAGCTGTGATGTTTTTTTCTTTGTTGATAAGAAGTGACCATGAAACTTGATTTTCATTATATCCCCTATAAATAAAATATAAAAATAATGATTTCATAGGGTAACAACGTTATTTGCTGTCCCGATTCTTTCTTATAATATAGAATATTGAACTTAACTTTTGTGTTTGCTTCACATCAAAGCAAAGCATGAGTTGGAGAGAATGAAAGCAGCTGAATTTGGATTTGATTTGGTGTCTGCCTCTTTATGGTCCTAAACTGTAGGCATGCTTATTACGTAGCAAAGAATAACATTTTCCAGATAGATAGATTAAAGCTTAAATACTGATTTGATTCAAAGCAGGTAGGATGAGAAAAGCAGTCCCAAATATCCAACTATTTTAACAGAAGGCAAAAGAGGGTGGAATTTTTTTAGTAGAAAACGTCTCATGGTATAATTCCGAATAATATTTTATTTGTCCGGAAGTATAATTTCAAAAACTTGTGTTGGTTTTTATTTTTGGAAATGTTGGAAGTTGGAAAAGTAAAAGATTAACAATAAAACAGAATTTATGCCATAATGGTAAACAACTAAACAGCTCCGTACAGCGTATTTTGTAAAAAGGAGATTTGCTTACCGGTGTTGCAGGGACATTGATTAAGTAACTAAAACAAGTTAGTTCTTTCTTTATAAGAAGTGGTATAATTATTACTTGAACAAAAGTAAAAACTTATGTTTTCAAGATAAAACATCTAATTAGCCCCTTGAGCAATGGTTGTTGACTCCATAAAGCGAAAATCATGGAGTATGAACCAATTGTCGTGGTTTCTAGTAGGGACCGTGAAAATGCCACTAGTTTTCTTCTGTGAATCAATCTCAGCCATTCATTTTTAATGAAAGATCAATCACTATTAATAAAAACAATTAAATCACATTGGTTTTGTCTATTTCATTTCACTCCCTATTCACACCTCAACTTCGTGTGAAAAATATTGAAACCACTTCATCTTCTTCATTAACAATAACCCTGTGAACACCATTTGTAATGACGTCGTCGCGCACTATCTGTTTACATTGTCGTCGCCTTCTCTTTGGTTGACGATGTCGTCGTGCTCCGTTGATTGTCATTGACTGCTCTGTTTTATTGGCATTGTTGTCGTTGTCTACCGCATCAACGGCTTCCGTCGTCTCTCCGTTGCGACATCCATTCATTGTCAATGTCATTTCGGTGGCTCTGCCATTGTTCCAAGCTAATAGGTAACAAGTCTCAAAATTTGTTTATGTAATGTAGTTGGGTGATTGTAAACTTAGCTGAGGTAATAAGTCTTCAAAATTTGTTTGTGTAATGAAGTTGGGTGATAGTAAACTTAGGTGACAACACTAAAATTATTTAAGTAGCAATAGCTTTATACTCTTGTTTTATCATAGTATTAGTAGGACATCCGTGCACAGACGCTCGAGGTCATGCATTGCACTTTGTTTTTGGAATATTATTTGTATTTTTTTAATAAATAATAACTTCATTAATTAACCTACTTTGGGTTGGTCTGGTGGCGTTTGCTTGGGACCTTGGAGTGTGCTCTTTCTCAATATCTCAGGTTCGATTCTCCTCGTGTCAATTTAGGTGGGTTAGTTTAACTAAAAAAGATAAAAATAACTTCATTGATTCAATGGTAAGGAAAAAATCTCTGAAAATTTGAAGAATTTGGTTTGAAGATGGATGAAGGCGGGTGAAGATACGAATGTAGATAATGAAAAATATAAAGGAAGAAGATGAAGAGAAGTAAAAATAAATAAAAATAGTTGTTGGTGGTTCATTGTAAGATACTAAACATGCATGATCCAATGATAACCTTTTTGAAGAAAAAAAAATCAATGATTAAAATTAAAAAAAATTAATATGGTTCGAAGGATCACCCTACAATGTTGATCCACCTTAAAACATTGATAGTTAAAAATTAACAAAAAAGAGATGGTATAACCCAAATTCGTTTTCTAGTTGAATTAAACAATTATTCATGACTATACTTACATCACGGTCGAACTCCGAATGATCGGTACTCTTTCATCCGAAATCGAAATGTTAAAAAAAAAAAAAACACTGTAAATCAACATTTAAACATGATTTGCTGCAGTTAGTTTTTCACACGGTCAAACATCCATTACATTAATAACCGTCTGATTTTGATCAAGTAGCTTAGAAAAAAAGTATTTAACTTTTATATCTAATTATGTTCTCAAATAAGGACCTTCCGATCATGATCGAACGGCCAAGTTAACTTAAAAAAAATCGATTAAGTTAACTTTTGATAGGCAGCAGAATGGAGATTGTCTTAAATAAAAAAATAAATAAAATTTGAATATCGAAGGAAAAGACTATATAGTCGGTATGGAATTTAGGGGAAGAAGATGAGAGACAGAGAAATGGTTGCAATTTCATTATACAGAGGGAATCTTCACCGAGCACCCGATGTGCCTCGTCGATGGTTAATGCCAAACCCTAAAATCTCTCTTAAAGATTTCAAATCCCTTTTAGCTCGTCGTTCTAAGGCTCTTTCTAGAACCTCTTCTTCCTCCAACCCTAACCCCAACCCTAACCCTAACCCCAATCATGTGGATGATGTACCATCATCTACCACAAACCTAAAAGAATTAATACAAATTTCCAATGAACCTGAAAAACAAGAACAAGAAGAACTCGTTGATTCCAAGAAACCGCTTGATGGATCCGATTTCAAGAATGATGGTTTAGAGAATGTGTCTGAAGCTGCTCCTGCTGCTGCTGCTGCTGCAACTTCCATGGAAATACAAACTGACCCGGTAAGCTTGTTTTGTTTGTTTATTTATTATTTTTTGAAAATTCGGTATCCGGCCCAGATGACCAACTAATACGAGGGGTCCGATCCCAGCGTCCACTTGTGGACGTCTTATTTATGTAATCGATGCCAAAAAGTCTGATCATTTTGTGTGTGTTTGGTTGTATCGTGGGGAGAATTGATTTTGGGAGAAATGATTATGTAGAATTGGTTTTGGTTATAAGTAATTCTAACCAAAAGTGGTTTGTGTTTGGATACATTCATGTAAAAGTGAGTTTAACTATAAAAATGTGTGTGAAAATCAATTCTAGAATCAATTTTGGAGGCAGAATCAATTCTACTCGACAACAACCAAACATATCAGAATCAATTTTGGTCTGTAGAAGTGGAACCAAGCATACACGATGTATTTAGTTCAAAATTAATTGATGCAGCAGCTCTAAATGAGATTTTAGATACTTGAAATGTTTTATACAACCCTGCTATTGGTTTAAACCGCGCTGATAGAAGAATTGCTTTATGTGCTAGATTATTGAAAATCATGTAGATCTGCTTAATGATGACGAAGAGAAAAGGAAAAAGGAAGTTCAGGACAAGTTACAAGTTTTGAATGCCAAAAAACATAATCTGGTGTTAGTGTTGAAGCAGGTAAAAACATGCTTTGATCTGTTTTTCTTCTTGGTGTGTTCTTGTTGAATTTAATTAATCATGATTGGTTGCATTAATTGGCAGATTCTTAATGCAGAGGAGGAATTGAAGAGACGGAACAGTGTGCAACAGCAAGGGATTGCCATGCGTGGCCCTTCTGTTCCGCTTAAAGCCGATGGGACCAATGATACTGCTTCAGTTTCAAGGTATATGGCTCCAAGGTTGGGGTCTGAGGGAAATCTTGTAGGTGAAATGGATGGTGGTGAAGCTGATGATTTTACTAATAATAATATGCAGCATTCTCGCCTTGTACTTCGGACCAGTAGCATGTCTCCTTCTTCAGACTCCCCTCTTAGGAGGACCCCTAGTGGTCAACAGAACATGGTAATGCACATGGTTAATCACAATTAGTCATGTCACAAATGTTTTTCTATTTGTTTTGATTCTTTTATTTTGAGAATTGGTACTTTGGTTGGTGTTTTTGGCATGAATTTATGTATGAACACCAATTCTGACAGACTAGTTAGAGTTTAGTTATGCTTACATACGTGAGATGGATGTTAAAATGAAAGAGTGATACAGTAATGATCTCTAACGCACTTCCAATAGTCTAAGCTCCGAACGATTTCCTAACAGACTCTCCTGATCGATTTGTTATGTTTTCCTTATAGCTTCCTGGAAATTTGAATTACAGGTCAACACATCCTAGATAATCCGTAAATCAAAATTTAAAAATAATATTGCAACAGATAACAGATCGATTTGTTATCTCTTCTAGTGTAGACTCTCCGAACCTTGGCCCCACTACTCTGTCTTGCTAGTTGGACTCTATCAGCATGCCACTAACTAAACCCAAATACTCACCCAAGTATTAAATTGTGCCTGCCTGGACTTTGCACCTGTTTTAGCCCTGGCTGGTAGTTGTACCAAGTACCAAAATATGTTCAATTTGTATTCTTTGATTTTTCAGTGGCTAAATTGAATTTGAGGTGATGTTTCATGTATTCTGTTGCCTGATATCTTTTTTTGTTATGATCCGATGCTACAAACTAGCTTTTGTTACAAATGTTTTTTGTGCAGTTGCCTCAGCTGCATCCTATGTTACTCAACTTAACTTCCAAATACTTAATCTTATATTTCTCCTAATTTTAGTAGATACTTTCATTAGTAGATTAAGCCATTTTTAACTAAGTTGAGTCGAGGTCAATCTGGGAAGGAAGAGTGTCCCAAATTAAACCCATAAACACATGAATAATTTGTTCGCATACATGATTAGGGGTTATGTTTACTCATTACTTTTTCTATGAAGGTTTCAAACCCTGCTCGGGGAAGTTTCGCGGCTGCTGGTAGTCCATCACGTTTTGCTCAATCAGGGCAGCAGGGAAATCCGATGAACCTACCTTCCGTATCTGTGTCCGGAACTAGTTACATTGCATCATCCCCTTCCCCAGCGGCATCTGGTGGCACTTCAGTTTTTAGAGATGCGCGACATCCAAGTCCATGGAAGTAGAACCCTTTTCTTCCTTGTAGCAATGTCAATGTGTAAAAGTTATTGAGTTCTGAACTTCAGTTGCTTGCTGTATATAATTCTCAGAACGAGCTATGCTGCCTCTGTCTCTATGTACTGAAAATTCTGTGTATTTTGTTTATTTGTTTAGTGTCCCCCGGGTTGAGACAGGGAGGTACTTGGAGGACGGTCTAGCAAGATACCATAATGCCAAATTCTTTTTTGTCTACTCTGTTTAGCTTGATTTCAATGAAGTACATCAAAATTAATTGTCTTGTCTACTTTTATGAAACAAGTTAATTTTTATGTATCTCATTCACATATCAAATAATTTTAGATTATTGTCAAGTTTTATTCGTGATCTTTTAATCCAACGATGTATTTTGTAATATAGATATGGTGTGTAAACACACAATGTATTTTAGCTACATGGTCTCCATTTTCGGCTTTAGGCCCTACTTCTGATAACGAATATATGTTTTTAGAGATGCATGGCACCCAATTTTTACGCTCTATTTTCTGCTATAGTTGATGGTTTTGTCGTACAAAATAAAATTTTCAGAGTAGAGAAATTGAAGTTTTATTACTTAAGTTTCGATGAACAAAAGTCTAACTATATCTCTCATCTGCCTCATTACTATCCTAAATCATATTCACAGTTATCCCCAAAACTCAAACAATTAAATACAAATTTTTTCATCTTCTATACTGTATCACCACGACATCCACTGTCATCACCAACATTCGATACAAGTTGGGACTGAAACTCAGTCTCAAATTTAATCTCATCCTGACATCATCACCACCATTCACACAACCCCAACAAAAACATCAAGATAGCTGCTCTTTAAACGACCTCAACTTCGCAGCCAATCAGACTGTGACTCCCAATCGGCTATTTTTATGTAAAATTCAACTAGATCGTAATTTCCAACGGAATTTTTTCTAACAATGCGAGTAATTTTGAGGTGCCTAAAGAGCGACTATCAAACCTCAATCTGTCCAAATCTTGCATCACCAGGACCTAAACCCTTCTCCACCTCACAACCCGATTCCATAAACCTCAAACCCATATTCTCTTCACTCCCACCTTCCTTAACAAACTTAACAATCTCCTTATCAAAGCACACAACACTAAAACAAGCCATTTCAGGTGGAAACCAGCCACCACATCGACCTTTTGTAACAACTCAACAAAACTCTTAAATTTGCTTAAACAACCATCAACAAAGGATTCATCTTTTTTGGCCTGAGGGCCAAAACAAACGTAGAGACTAAAGTAATAAATAGTTCAGCCATGACTGTGGGTTAATCCAAGATGTTATGTTGTCCGTCTATTATTTCAGACTTAACATGAAAAATCAACACCTCAAACAGCCGTTACTTCTAATAGAATGATGCATCCCTACCGTATACTTAGGCCATACTTATATTCTATCATAAACCATATCTATAATCAAACTATTGACCTATCATCAATCATCACCAAATGTTCTAGCATAATTTGAGGAATATAAGTGCTTTTTCGGACCTGGATCCCCTGCTGTGACTGCTTCACGCAGTGGTTGATCTCAGCCATTGAACATTGATCCAATGGTTAAGATTGTTCTGCCAGTTTTCACACACTTTGATCTCAACCACTAGAATTTGATCGGATGGCCGACATGCTTTACAGCATCTGCTGTTACAGCAGGAAATCTGCTTCCGTGCTTTTTCAAATGTAAACACAGCAAAGTAATACAAAACTTATTTGTCAATGAGTAAACATAAGCTCCAACTCCAAGCAAAGTCATTTTCAACACAGACCAAACTCTTATCATAACATTTGTACAAAACCTTTCTTCGGTAAGGTAATGACATTTACGGCTACATCCATTTCCATTACAAGACTAAATTTGAGTACACAGGATATTTGAAGCTTTAAAGCTAGAAATATGACATTAAGAAACTTTCATTAGTACAAATCACCAGAAGAAGAAAAAAAATCATATAACGAAGCACAATAATTTCACACTAAAAATAGCTATAACTTGATAAACAAGTTAAAGCATAGCCATTCCAGCTGAATGACACGTATATATGCCTTAAGTAATCTCAAACTTCACAGTTTTAAACATTACATAAACATGTTGAATTACTATGAATGACCAAAAAGAAATGAAACTTCCACTTGGTCAAGACTGGATGTAATGAGGCAGTCCAGTATCATTTAATGAATCGGATACCCTTTTTACTTGTTACACAAAGCTCCGGATCCATCCCTCTATTAGTGCCGAATACTTAATGAACCACAAAATTTTGTTGAAGATAATACTAAATCCATTGAAAGTGTTCAGCATCATCAGCTTCAAGTCCAGCTCAGAGATCCATTCTGGAATGTTATACTTGGTTATAATGGTAAGAAAAGAAGAAGGAAAAAGACTGAATTCAATAAAGCAAAAAAATGAAGGTTGTTTTTAAACAGTGCCCCAAGGCCACGCAAGTATATGAATATGTTTAGTGATACCTGTTGAAGGCAGCAGAACTGATAGGAATTACACCTTCTGGAGATACAAGAGCATCAACTGGAATATCAGTTGAAGTAACTGGTATTACTCCATCATCTAGTATTTGTTGTGAATATGACAGTGCAACTACAAATCCAAAATGTGTTACTGTGATGCATTTTGTAGGCTTTATTCAACCAAAAATATATTGACTAGAAGGAAGAAATGCATACCAAGCAAGGGCTGCATCCAGTTCCGTGTCTCTGCTAGGTCCCGGTAATTTTTCAGGAAGGTATCATAGTAACTGCAGAAGGGGGAATATTAACTGTTAACAATCCTTGGACTATGATTTAATAGCATATGTGAAATAATAATAATAATTACTACAATACATTCAGAAAGGGAATTATTCCTTCTAGGTCCCAAGTGGGGGAGTGGCAATTGAAGCCAGAGCAAAGTCAACGTATTGACTGGCCAACACAAGAATTGTTAGCACTTGAAGGATTCGAACCTGAGACCTAGAGAGGAGCATACTCCTAGGTCCCCAAGCCTACACACCACCAGGCCAATCTCTAGCGATTCAAGGTGTATAGAGATTGAATACATTCAAAAAGGGAAATATTCCTTTTGCAATATAATTCTTTTTTTCATTTCAGGGTATAAGAAGTGAATCATCAAACATAATAGTTTGTGAATGAGTCGCTATTTGAACCTTTTAACAACCATTTGGTTCACCAAGATCAGTTTTGTCAAAGGTCGGTAATATTAGACAGGCCAGAATGATTGATTGTACACAAATATCTCAATCTCTGTAATATACAATACTTACGAAAATGGCAAAAACAAATAGGCATCAACAGACAAATGATCCACATCTTTCATTAAATCATGACATCAATATACAAAGTTAAGGAAATAAATCAAACAAAACAACACAATAGCACAGTAGAGGGCTTATGGTGGTGTAAAGGCCCACCTTCACACAAGGAAAAAATCCAAAATTACATTAAAATTTATATCTTATTATTTATAAGACTTTTCCATGTCAAATGATCTCACTCGAAGCAAGAGGAATTTTCAAACAAAGAGAACTTCTTAAGACCAATATTGACATGGAAAAGGATTGAGGTCTTATATTTGTTGGATGCTATTTTGGAGAAATTTATTGTAGATGATTTTTGTTACGTTTATTCCAAGTGTGAAATGTTTGAAGACAACAGCATTTTTAAGATCATAAAAGATAGATATCTTAGATTTGCAGGAAACAAAATGAAGCATATTTCCTTAATGAAATTTCAAAATTCCTTAAATTTTTCATTTTGTACTTATCTTCAATTTACAATCACTGTCGATAATGAATTTGATATCAATATATGAAATTTATACTATTGATCATTTTTAAATACTTCAATGGAACTTTTTCTATAGCAATACTAGAATTAATTTTTGTATGGTAAAAGTCTCCAAATCTAAAAACTTGTAACTTTTTAACCATTTATATGTGTATGATTCATATGCTTCACTCATAATTATAATCTAAGTGTTGCATGGATCTTTGATTAGTCTTTACACAACTGAGACTTTATACACTACAAGAGACAGATTGTCTGCGGACTGGGATGCTAGAAATATAAAAACATACCCTCCACCACGGCCTAGGCGTCTTCCAGATCTGTCAAATGCCAATCCTGGGGAGAAAAAAATAATTGAATTGATTAGCTATATGCAGGATTAGAAATCAATAATTAAGTAAGAAATGAGAAGCTTACCAGGTAAAAGCATAATATCAACTGGGTCATTCGCCTGCAAAACTGCACCAAAGAGATCTTTCAGACGGTTGTTGATATTTGTCAATCAAGGTAAGTAAAAAAATACATTAGATGGAAGTCAACCCTACAATACAAGAGTCGGAAAAACAACATTAAATGCACAAAATTTAATACAATTCCGAGACTTTGCTACTTATTTCTTTGTCGTTTTAATTAATTAATTATATTTGGAAAAAACCCCTTTCTTTTAGATTAGGATATGCAAATTATCTGTAAACATATATCATGTAGGATCTAGAGTTGTAGACTAGCCGATCAAGTCTTAAAACAGCTGGATGCTCATAGGAACATCACAGTTAAACAAAAATTAAGATTCAAAAAAGTTTAGCTTCAAATGATACCAGTATGAGTTGATGATGGTGGCATTTTGAAGAATATTCAATTTTGAACTTCAAGGTTAAGCACACTGTTTTTGAAAGTTGGCAGCGTCTTTGACAGGTTAAGTAAGATAAGAGAATTGGGCAGTAAATGAAAAGAAGAAATCGAAAAATGAAAGAGAGAGAAGTACCATCTTGACGTGCATTTCCATCAGCATCAACTGGAGTTGGTTCTAAAATGTTCATTGAGTTTGCAACAAGATCATCAATACGCAATATGTTAAGCATACGCATGTGACTATTTTTATCCTCCACTCGAGGTACATATAGTTTTTTATCACCTGCATTTGGTATTGAGAAATAAAACTCATTGATTTTGGACACATGGAATAAAAATTGGTTGACAAACTATGAAGCACTGAATCACGGATAGACACGACACGGACTGATAAGCCGACACCCATAATAATTTGAAGAAAAACATATAATTCAATATAATTATATGTGTCGGGGTGTCCGACATTGGGACACTGCTGTGCTTCAGACACATGAAAGTCTTGTAAGGAAAAGAAGAGAAGATGTGAAAAACATAGAAACATACATACCAGCGGGTGGAGGTTGCAAAATATGAGACAAAAGTTTGGAAGTATCAACTTCCCTTAAAGCACTGCAACTTATGTATGCGCATAACCCACGACTTGATTTAAACCACGGAGAACCTAAAATTATGTCCTGAATAGCATTGTCTGAACCAAAAACAAAGGAATTAACAACAACAACAACGCAACAATAAAAGATTATACTAGATGAAATTGGATTAGATTGTAGTACCTACCTTGTTGAGATCTGAGGGATGGGTCGATGGCTTTAAGGGTTTTTCTGACCTGAGTTCGAAGAGCTTTCTTCTGTTTGAAAATGGGGTCTAATTCATCACTGTTACAGTTCGTCGACGTCATCCTCAACAACACACCATACGGCTGCTGGGCGTACAACTGTCCACTCACTAACACACCTTTCGCGGCTGCTCTCATCTTGGAATCTGGATTGTGTGAGTTTAGGCGGTAAAGTTACATAACTTTGACTCAATCTCCTCCCTTAGATGAATCTCACATTCAAGATCAAGCCACGTGTTAACAAGAGAATAACGCAAATGTGTAAAATGAAACGATATTTGAACATCCATTTGGTAACAACTTTTTCTCTCATACTCACATTATTTTTTATTGTTTACTTTGTCTCTCTATTGCTATGGTTTCTGTGCCAGTACTACTTTTTCTTTGTAAATTTGATTGTCAAATAAGTTGTTAACAAATTGGTTGTTCAAATAACAAGTATGTGAATATCATTTAGACCAGAGCAATGATATTCTAACATCAATTTTTTTTTTGACAACAATTCGACAACCGGTGTAAAATGAATAAAAAATGTTTATTTTCTCCGGTTCCCAACTTCAATCCAAAATGTTAGTCCTGTTTCATACATACCACTCCCTTCCACCCACAAATTTTTGGAGTGCCCTATGATCTATTAGCTCTCATTATTTCTCTCCCTCAAGGGATAGCATAACTATCATTTAACCTCTCAATTTTCAATTTTTTCTTGCTTTTATGTTAATCGTTAATGGCTGTGTTCAAATTTCGAATAAAGAGGATGTGAGGGAAAAGAAGAGGAAGAGCTGATCGATTGAAGAGGATGAAGAAAAACAATAGGGAAGAAAATAGACAGAATGGAAGAAAAATTGAGTAGAAAAATGACACGTCATTGGTTTGGTTGGAAAAGATGAAACTTCAAATAAAATTAAAAAATTGGAAAATAATGTGAATTAGGCGTAAGAATTTTGCAGCTTCTAAAGGAATTTGTGTGCTAAATTATTGGTGCGTTTCATTTTAATATCAACCATAATTAATTTTTTGGTGTGTTTCATATTAATTTTTATTGTATTTTTTTTATAACATTTCCATCACCAACCTGAATTTCATGCGTCCTTTTAGTTTTAACGGTGAATTAATAGGAGTATCAAATTATTAAAAGCAATAATCAACCTTTACCAATGCATTTCATTTTAATTTTGATTGTGTATATTTTTATTTATTAAAAGTAGTGTCATCAACAATTTAAATTTTATGCACCGTTTCAATTTGAAAGGTGAATTAGGCGTTTCATTTACACCAACAATAATAGAAGTATCATATTGTTGAAAGAAATCATTAGCCATCATCAACTTATTTGATACATTTATTTTAGAGTAAATTACACTTCCCTCCCCTCAAAGATGCTTGAATTACATTTTCCTCCCCTCTTATGTTAAAATATACAGTTCCCTCCCCTCTTATTCAAAACATATGAGAAATTTT
>Ga0315913_1008506_pt1 | contig 12167 bp, 9 predicted proteins | sample MpolsnodulesMG_FD_207736 | JGI IMG/M metagenome (GOLD analysis project Ga0315913, IMG submission 207736) | Medicago polymorpha root nodule microbial communities from Los Angeles, California, United States - small nodules | ecosystem: Host-associated > Plants > Roots > Nodule | place: USA... | reverse complement strand
TGTCTGCGGGGTGGGGGTGGGTTCTTTGCCTCCCTTTGTCCGTCCTCCCCTCGAGATGTCTCTCTCTATCTTCTTCCTTGCAAGTGTTATTGTTTTTTTTCTTCCGGGTGTTTTCTCTTTTTGGTGTTTCTGGGTAGCTCTGGGGCATGAGTTGGCCCTCAGGTGTTTTTGTTGTGTTTTTTGATTGCTGTTTTGGCAGCGCTTCTGGTGTATTCTGATACTTTATCGTATATATTATATATTTTTGCCATTAAAAAAAAAGATAAGCGCTTCTACTATGAGTGCTTAATTAGGTTGTTTATCCAAAAAGTAAGCAAAATACCTTAAGATAAAAGATAAGATGATGAAGCCACAGGTTTAAGATTCTTCTAGATAAGAGAACTCACCTTGGTTGGATCACCAGAAGGATCTGGATAAATATCAGAGTTCTCTTCTTTCTTGGTTGAAAAACTAGCACTCAAATTCTTGGCACTATCAGCCAAATCTTTCACAGATTCGACCGTAGCAAACAGAATACGTGATGACCAGAAAAATGCCTGAGCACTAGCAGGTGAAGATGATAAGTCCCATAATTCTTCATGCTGAATGACTTGTCCACTAATTTGGTTAAGAGTAAATTTGGAAGTAACTCTAAGTATGAGATCCCCTCCTACACCAGCTAGAACAGATTTAGGCTTCCCTCTAATTGTCCACTTGATACTTAAAACACTTGTTGACAGCATAGTCATTTCCTGCACAGTCTGTTGACCAAACAAAACAGATTTTATAACAATCGATCCAACCTTCCTTTTTGTCAAATTTATTTTTTAATATTAATAAGTGAAAGTGAAATTTAATAGAATGGTGAAATAAAACATGAAATACTTCAATTAAAATCCACTCAAATATAGTGAATTTTGTTGAAACATGCATGTTTAATAACTCGTACACTTCTTAGACAGTTACATTTGATCAGTGGCAAAAGATAGACAGTAAGTACATAGATGTTGATGTCGTCAATCTCATATAGTGGATATATAGCAAATTAGCAAATTGTTCAAATTCCACTATGCTATAGCATCACTGTTTGAAATCAATGAAATGATGTATTTCTAGCCCATAAAATTAAAAAGGAAAAAGCTATCTACTGATCAAGCATTGATCAAAAGGGAAATCACATAATCCCTATTGCTTCTTTAGGAGAAGAAACTCCATAAATGTAACTCACCACAGATGGGTTGTCAAGTGCAGTGATTGCCCATAGAGGTCTCTTATACTTTTCACGACCACTAAAACTCCTGATAGGATCCTGTAAACAATAAAAAACATGATAAACATGCATAACATAAAATATTTAAACTCCAAAGAAAAAGCATTAAAGAGAAATAAGTACCTTGTAAGTGACAGAAACAGCATAGGTTCCAAGTGCTCGATTACCACTCCTTAGCTCAAATATATCACGAGCAAGTTGTCTTGCAGTGGATTCTACCGAGGGACTACTATTGCACTCAAACTCATTACATAGCTCGCCAAAGTTCATACTATCAACCATTTTATCAGCAGCATCTGAATATGATTTTTCAGTTGTGGTATCAGATGATAGTTCAGTCCTATCACCATCATTGGCAACTGCATAACACATACCACCTAACATATATCAACTGTACAATATACTAAAAACTTGTTTATGTATCAGTGTGAAACTATGTTACCTCGCAATGATGAAGAGTGGTGGTGGTGATGACGGAAGGAGAAGGGTGTGCATGTGCGTACTACTATGTTGGATGTATTGTTGCGGTGGAGTGTGGCGGAGGAAAGAGAAGAAGTGGCGGCGAGAGAACAAGGACAAGAAAGTGCGGGTGTCAGATTCATGTCTCCCCATTCCGTGGAGGATAGTGTGTTGTTTGGGATTACAATTACAAACTAGATACGTAGACAAACAACAGCCTCTTCTTTTTCATGTTTTTTTTTCCGATAAGGTGGGCCCCTCTCTTGCAAGATATATCATTTATTTAATTTTAATTTTTAAGTAGGTGCTGCGAAACTCATACACTATTTCATCTTATCAAATATCATTTCAATCTTTTATCATATAAGTTGTATATATGGGGATCAATATCTTGTCTTTATGATGTTTGTTATTGTGTTCTAAAAATGTACGATTTATATTGATTTAACATAATAAGATGCATGACAGAGGCAGCGACAAGTAGTTCATAAACAACCCTCACCATCGGTTGTGCAATATGGGCAGAATAGAGTGCAAGGTAACAACTCAGTTTGCGAGAAATCGAGCAAGATGTGGTTGAAGTGCAATGTGGATGTCGCGTTCCATGACCGTAACCAACTTACATCTTTTGCGTGTTGTGTTAGAGACTCTCGGGGACAATTTACTCGACCTCAAACGAAATGGTAGCGAACAAATATGACAGTTTTGGGGGGGAGGCAGTAACCTTACTCAATGTCATTCACTTTGCTGATGTGAACAGATGGAACCGAGTTGTCTTCAAGTCCAATTCAAGCATTCAACTACTTTAGTGCAAGCTCTATCGTCTTCGGGCCATGATGATTCATAATTTTAGGCTATTGTTTCTAGTATTATTTATCAATTATCTTTACATTCCAACTTCAAGGTGAAGTTTGTTAGGAGGAGACAAACAAACATGGTTGCTCATACTTTAGCTAGCGCGGCCTGTTCTTGGGCTAGTCACCATATGTTTTATTGTTATCCTTCTTGTATTGAACATTGGTTGATTAATGATAATAGTTAACTTGCTTTGGTAAAAAAAATATAATAAGAGAATGAATGTTAGAGAAAATGTTTTAAAAAAATGTTAATAGCACCACTCTTACGAGCTTATGTAAAATTGACACATAATATGATCCCCACATTTTTAATGAGTTTTTATAAAAGAGCAAAAAATTATTCATGAAACAACTACATCTTACTTTCCTGACATGAGCGGTAGAGTTGATAAGAAAAAAAATTAGAATCTTTTTCGAACTAGTTGTTAAAATCATGCATAATTTCAGTACTATATCTCATTGGTGAGGGAAATTTTATTAACTCAATGATATGTGCTAAATAGAAACCCAGGTCTAAGAGCAAAATTTCTCCTTATGAAGTTTTGAAGAAAATATAACCAACTTGTCTTATTTTCGAACTTGAGGTTGTCTGTCCTATGTTCAGGTACTGGACACCAAGAGAGTTAAACTCGCTAGTAGAGCCTATGAACATGTACTCATTGGCATTACCATAAATAACTAAGCATGTAGATTTTATGACCTAAATGATGAATGGATCATAGAATCAGACGATATCGATTTCTATGAAATTAAATTCCCTTTTAAATTAAGAAATAATGGGAGCGCAAGTGGGCACACTACCTCTAATCACACTCCAGTAATCGGAAATAGTGACGAAAACATTGAACAAGATATATTAGAACCTCAAAGAGGTAAAAGATCAAGATCTGCCAAAGAGTATGGACATGGTTATATAATTTATACATTGTAAGAGGATCCATCCAGCCTTCAAGAAACTATGACTTTATTGAATGTTGACTTGTGGCAAGAAGCTATAAACATTGAAATAGATTCTCTAGAGTCTAACTGGACATGACACATAGTAAACTTTCCTCCTAATTACAAGTCAATCGGTTGTAAATGGATTTTGAAAAAGAAACTAAAATTTGATGGTTCGATTGATGAATACAAGGCTCGCCTTGTAGTCAAATGTTTTAGGCAAAGAGAAAACATATATTTCTTCGACGTTTGTTCACCAGTCACTAGTTTCACATCCATAAGGGTACTAATTTCTTGTAGTTCATTTTTTTACATGTTTGCTATGAAGCAGTGGAGGATCTTCCCCAAAATATTAGAGGAGCCTTAAACACGTACTACTCACAATGTTTTAAAATGAATGTTGTTTAATTGTTTTACATGCATAATGCCAAATGCAATACGCATTAGAAAGAGAATACAACAGTTTTACCAAATTATATTTATCCTCTATTGATGCATTTTACACTATCACAAATATAAAGTGGGGGTAGAATGATATTTAAAAATGTATTAGTAGTTAGAGCATACTATTTTTATATTTTTGCTACATGTATGGGTAACACATATTTAAATAAAAAGCAAACACGATGAAGAAGAGATTGGTGACCCCAATTCTACATAAAATATCCTCACAATCAAAGCACCAAGTTATTAGAACGAGAAGAATTAGAGGGTATAATTGAAAAAAAATTAATATTAAATGAAATTTGAAAATGACATTCGTTTTGATTTATTTATTTTTTGTCAAAACAACACTCATTTTAAAACGAAAAGAGTATAATATTATAATTGAAATAAGCAAAGATTATATGTTATAATTGTTTTTATTAAATTTATTATCTTGTATCCTATAGAAAAGTATGAAATTAAACCAAGAAGTTGATTCAAAATAAATTGTTTTATTCAAAATTAAAATAAATAAATATTCCTTAAAAAAAAATGAATTGGGTTGCATTTACATCTCAAATTCGATATTGAGATTCCATTATTTGTACCCTTTCTACTTTCTAGTACAATCTTATTCCTATGAATACTCACTTAGATTAAGCTGCGGCTTGGAAGGTGATAACGTATGATGGCAGAGTAGGAATATAGTAGTAATAACGTGCTTGTTCATATTTATTAAAATAAAGTGTAATCTAAGTACTCTAAATAATTTTATTTTTGGAGAGGATGTACGTCAAATAATTTGTAGAGTAAAAATATGATCCACATCCGGTGACAGTGAGGAGATTTATATGAGTTAATAAGATTATGAGTGTTAAAAAAATATTAAAAAAGGGGTGTTTTTAGATTTAAAGGGTAGAAGGTAAAGTGCTTCCCTCGTCTACTCTTTCAACTTGAAGCCAAGTTTGCGTTGCGTCATTTCGGACCCATTAACTATTTTGATAACACAAATCAAAAGCTATAATGGTCACGTCAAGTCCCTACTCCCCCCAATGGCATTTGCAACTTCTAGAGTAATAATTTTATTTTTTTCAGGAAACATTGCAAGTTGCATTGGAGATAAACAATGAAAAAATAGTATGAAGTCGAAAGTAGAATGTTAAAAGGAATGATCCAGTTGTTCTATGGCTCAATGGTGGACCTGGTTGTTCAAGCTTCGATGGCTTTGTTTATGAACATGGTATGCTAGCTAATTCTTCTCCTTTAAATTTTCCAACTTCTTCAAACATGCTGCTTCGATCTCTTCTCCAGCTTAATTGGAAACATTGAAAAGGTGTCGATTCCCTTGCATCAATTTTACAGTGCACAAATAGAAAGAAAAATTTAATGTTCACCGGATATTAAAAATTAAAATTGTACAACTACGTTACTCTAACACATGAAACATTGATCATACATTAGCAAAGAAAAAATATAACACTTTGATCGTTCTCTCGGTTCTTTCTTCACCTTGAATAAATGTATAATTAATAATCTGTGCATATGATTATTAATGTTTGCAGGGCCATTCAATTTCGAAGCTGCAAAATCAAGAGGGAAGCTACCCACTTTGCATAACAATCCTTACAGCTGGTCGAAGGTTAACGTGAAACCCTAAAATTAACAATGCTTTGTTTACATCTAATTATTAGCATATTAACTTCAAAATTAATTAATTTGACAATTGAGATGAATGCTGAAGCAACCTAAAACATTTTCATCAGTATTTTATTTTATTTTTGATAGGATTTTCAGTAGTATTATTTTACCTTTTTATTACAAATGTATTAATTCAATTTTTTTTTTCCTTAAAAAAAAGCATGATATTTTATTTTTATTGACAAACAAGTGTGTTCATATTTGTTGACAAGATCGTGTGTTTAATACGATAGACAATCTTTGCATGTTTGAGTTATTATTTACATTTTAAAATGAATTTCAGTTCCAATTATATATTTATTATATAAAAAATTCCAATTATATCTAATATTCATAAATATGGTTTAATTTATGATGCCACTTTTTAATCCCTTTTAGACACTAATTGTGCTTTAAAGGGAAGTTTTTTTTTTTTTTTCAGAGGCCAAAAATATATATATTAAAACACCGCATTCGAGCAAAAAAGTGCCTAAGAGGGGGAACAAAAGAGTAGAAGAATTCAAACAAAAATAAAATATTACAAAAGATACATCACATGATGGAAAACCCAATACAAGCATAGCGGTCAGACCGTCGCATATTAAAATCGAAAAAATAAGCAAGGTTTTTGAGCTTTAAGCCACTATAATGAATAAAACTTAACTTGATCCGATATATGCTCCTTAGGTGAGATTTTGCTGCTAAAAACTTGAGATTGCGCTCCTTCCAAACGATTCAAATACCAAACATCTAGAACGCATGAAAACAATGATGAATTTTCTTACAAACAAATAATCTCCAAAACAACATTACCGAGCAAAGAAATACACCCTTCCACCTGCTTCTCCTCCCAAACAAATAATCTCCTCCACCCCCACCCTGGGCCATCTACCCCTACCATAACCTCCTCATCTCCATTGTTATTATATTTCATTTTTTACTTCTTAAAAAAAATAGTACCTTAATTTGTATTTATCATCTATAATTAATTTCAGGTGTCCAACATTATATATTTGGACTCACCAACGGGGGTGTTGGCTTCTCTTACTCAAACAACTATAGCAAATACTCAACCGGGGACAAACAAACTGCTTCTGATACCCATGCTTTCCTCTTAAAGGTGCTTCCAAGATGAGAAACAACAACTGTTATTTGAAATAAGATTTAAGGTTAAATATGTTTTTGTCCCTAAAATATACCAACTTTTCGTTATAGTCCCTCTAAAATTTTCCTTCAACTTTTAGTCCCTATAAAATTTTCAATCACTACTTTTGGTCCATATTTTTAATTTAATTTTTGAATTTTTTAATGAAAATATGCAGAAATGTGTAAAATATTTTTAAAAAAATTCCCAAAAAAATTATAATTTTTTAACAAAAAACAAATTAAATATGAATTTTTAAACTTAAAAAATATAAAAATTCATATTAAATTCATGTTTTGTTAAAAAAATCTTTTTTTTTTGGGAAAGATTCTTATAATATTATGAATTTTTATGAAATTTTTTATTCAAAAATATGAATTTTACATATGAGTTTACTTTAAAAGAGGGACCAAAAGTGAAGATGGAAAATTTTATAGAGACTAAAAATTGAAGGAAAATTTTAGAGGGACTAAAACGAAAAGTTGGTGTATTTATAGGGACCAAAAACGTATTTAACGTTTGAATTGAAAGGATATAAATATCACAATTATACCTAGGATAAAAGAATGATATACACGCAATGTTTTATATGTATTTTCTATTTCTTCTTGGCAGTGGTTTGAGCAATTTCCAGAATTCCAGGCTAATCCATTTTATATTTCTGGGGAGTCTTATGCTGGAATTTACATACCCACTTTAGCTTTCGAAATTGTTAAAGGTAACTATATTAATTAGAATTTTACTTTGATTATTTTTTTACGGGAGGATTTTACTTTGATATTAATTGTCCTATAATACCCTTCTTCAAAAAATTGTCCTATAATAATATCATATACTCGTATATATATTTTTATAACTTTGTATCATTTTTCGGTAAGTTTGTCATTTTCTTATATAAACCTTTAAATAGAAATTATAAACTCATGGATAAAATTTATAAACTAATCTTCTTAAGAAAAAAGTTATAAACTAATCAAACGATATGCCAATAATAGTTCAGCTACCAAATTATGATTATCTCGGTTCATTTGTCGAAGTGTAGTAAAGTATTTATACCAGTGTGTAGTTTCTACCATAATTACATATAATTGGTCCGATTGAATTGATTTATTTGAGTTTATCTATTAATATAAGTTTATGAGACTGTTTGTGATGTGAGAACTTATGTAAACAACTTATAACAATTTCCACAAGTTTTTTTCTGCTTATCTTCATAAGTTCTCTGATGTATCTTATAAAAACCGCTTATAGCATGTACATAAATAATTTAACTATGTTTTATCTTTTTCTATAAAAATAGCTTATATAAGCTTATGTATAAGAATTTATCATGATATGCGCTTATCCTATAAGATGCAAATAAGTTGTTTTATCTGAACAAACCCGGACTACAATTACTTGCATAGCAAGTAACTTTCTAGAAATCCGTAACTAACACACTGTAACTTCCTTTAACTATTTATAATTGACTCTTGTAGTTTTTTCAATTGATGAGGTGGATTTAGCTTCACTTAAAACTATCTCATCTAATACTCAACTAGCATTATATATTTGGTTTATATATGGTGTGAAATTAATTATAGCATAATTGTGTATGTCATGCCAGGATTCCGGAGTGGTACAAAGCCCGTGATCAATTTGAAGGTATAACACTTTCTAAACATACATCTACAATATTGGCAAAACGCAGAATGATGAAGTAGCAACCACGTGGCTGAACAACGATGCAGTCAAGAAAGCCATTCATGTTGACATGGTATGTAATTCACCACTATTTCATGTGTACTAAAAAAATGTTCAGTTTATAACGAAAAATAAAGACAAAAAGTAAAAATAAAATTGGTCTATGATTAAGCATAAGGCAAGTGATAAATGGGAACTATGCACCGATAGAATAGAGTACGATCGTGATGCTGAGCCAAGCATGATTCCTTACCATGAGAATCTAACAAGATTGGGCTATCGAGCACTTATTTTCAGGTGTGAACATGCATCTTACTTCTTGAATTTGATTAATCTTAGTATTTGGATCTTCAAAAATTAATATCATGCATTAATTCATCGCAGTGGGGATCATGAATATGTGTGTACCATTTACTGGAACTGAGGCATGGACCAGATCTCTGGGATATAAGGTTGTGGATGAATGGAGGGCATGGATCTCTAATGACCAAGTTGCTGGGTACATTAATTTTTCTCTCACTCTCACAAATTCCAATACATACCAAAAATAAAAATCACAAGAAAAAGAATTCAACAATAACATTATGTTGAATTGAAATGCCTTTCATTTTCTGCAGATACTTACAAGCGCACGAGAACAACCTCACCTTCCTCACAGTAAAGGTGAGTAATAAAATAAAGAGTACAACATCAACATGCAAGTTATAACATCATGTAAACTAAGTTTGTTCGGTGATTTTATTTTATTTGTTAAAATTAAATATGCAATTAAAACCAATTATTCATTTTATTGCAAATAATTATAGTGATATGTACGAGTTTACAATGGTGTAGGGAGCTGGGCACACAGTACCGGAATATAAGCCACGGGAGGCACTTGATTTTTACAGTCGTTGGTTGGAAGGAAAATCAATTTGATTTGTAAATGCACCAACCAAAATTATAAAAATAAACAATTATATATGCACAAAGTTGCTAAGTGATTAATTTTGTGTACCCCAACATGTATTTGTGATTCACCCTTGCATTAACCATGTGTAAGAGATTGTTATATATATTTAGTAAATTATTAAATTTAGTTTGTTTTAGCTCAATTTTTCAACTTAATATTGAAGAGTGGAGTGAGTGTTAGAGTTTGAATGCACATATATGATTAGAGTTTTAATGGAAGAAGAATTAAAAGGAATTGGAATGAGAATATATTTCTTATTGAATATGCAAAAGTGTATTTATACAACTATAACATCGGATAACTACTTGTTAACAAAGCATTAACAAACTATATTTACTAACAACTGTCAAACAACTAACCTAACAATATTAAGTGACTTGAATTAATATTCAACATCCTCCCTTAATTCATGTTCTTCAAAGACACAACACCTAATTTTTTAGTAAACACATTTGCAAGTTGCTCTTATGTTGGACAAACGCTCCACCTCTCTTCTTTGAAAACCTGAATCGTTCTATTCTCTCTCTTGCTTAATCCACCGCCTTCCACAAACAACCAGCAAAGCTTCCTCTCCTTTTTCCTTTACCATCCAAATCCTTGCCGACACCATGTAGCTCTTGGTGGTGGTGGTGCAACGAGGCCTATAATCCTCCGCATCACCTTCAACCACAGCTAGGGTGGTTGAGTCAGCGATGTCGTGCCGTCGTTTTTGGTCACTTTCTCACGGTGTGGCTGATGGGTTGTTCATCGGCGTGGTTGTTCGTAGAGGTACCGATTCATGAAACAGAGGTTATGTGTTATTGGTTCGTGAAACCTTTGGTTTGGTGATTGTTGCTTGCCTGATTTCTGATTTGTCCAGATCTGTTGAGATCCGCAGCTTTCGTGACATTTGGGGTGCTGTCATCGTTCCACTGGTTTTGTTGTTGCTAAGACTCTTTGCAGTCATTACGGCGAGAGTTTGTTGTGCTCGAAAGGGCCATGATGCTTGCTGTTTTTTGCAGGGGCAGATGGTCCATGAACACGTTCTTGTTGGCGGTCGGTTCATACACCATGATTAAAAAAGGGCTTGTTGGTACGTTTCAGACCCCATCCCTAAAAAAGATGAGCTCATGCTTGGCTTTGATTCAATGTAGAATTGTTGAGTAAACGTGTCAGATTAGATATTTTCCTCTCCGGTGATCAAGCTTCAGCTCAAATTCCCAACCTACCGTCGTTGTCATCCTCAAGGTTGTCGTCGTTCTTCAAGGTCTGATAAGGGACGCACTGTTGTGTTGATCCAGATTTTTCTGGATGGTGGTTGTGATTCTGGTCTTATGTTTCTAGTATTCCTCCCCGCGACGGAAGGAGGGTCTCGAAAGAGCGTTTATCTTGATGTGTTTTGCAGGGAGAAGATGGTACATGGATCTGCTCCGTGGTGATGGTTGATCCATTCACCGTAGTTTAGACCTCTACGTAAGAGGCTGTTATAATCCATTTGTGTTGTTTTTAGTTTTCATACTATCCGTTTGGATAGACCTCCATATTATGGATAAACTGGTTAGGTTTATGTCCCCTAGTTTTTTATTATGTATTTTTCCTTTTTTTAATAATATATTTATGAGCATTTGGCAGAAGATTAGAGTTAGATACCAACTTAGTTGGAAGCCACTCTTTTTTTATGTCAGTTGCTCTGGCATTATATAAAAAAAAAGACAATGTACCATCTTTTCAACATATCCTTGTTGACTTGCTCTCTAAGAGTGTGAAAATGTGCCTCTATATGCTTGCTTATCTTATGTAGTGGATGATTTTTTGCCAAATCTATAACAAATTTGATGTCTATGAATAACACCACTAGTTTGCAAACTTCAAGCTGCAAATCCTTTATGATACAATCCAATCAATTGACTTGGCAAGCTTCAAAGGAACAAGTTATGCATTCAGTTTCAAGAGCTGATAATGGAACCACGTGTTACTTATAGCAACATGAGATTGAGGCATCAAGCACCATTGAACACGTACCCTTATGTTCTTTTATTGTCTAGTTTATCTCCACACCAATCTGCATCTGAGAAAACTATTTGTCTCATATAATTTTGTTTTACTTTAGTTAGGAACAATACACCATATTCTAGTGTTTCTTTGATGTATGTCACGACTCTTTTAGCTACAAATGAGTGTGAGCTTCTAGGTTCACTCATGAATCTACTAATCACACCTTCCGCAAACACAATATCATGCCTACTTTTACATAAATACCTCGAAAAGCTTACCATTTGTTTGAACAAAGTGGAATCGAAAAATTCTTCAATATAATTTCTGTCAAGCTTTAAACTCACTTCTTTTGGAGTAGAAATTTGATTATCGTACCTTTTCAATACATATAATCCATGCTTATTTTGGTTGATCGTTACTCCATTGCAGACTTCAACAAATTGCATTTGAAGAAAGTAAGTGAGTTCTCCTAGGTTAGTCGTCTCAAAGGTACCATAGTTTTCACCTAAACATATATCTATGCACAAAGTTGATAAGTGATTAACTTTGTTAAGATTCACAATACGGGACTCCTTGTGCTGCATGGAAGTTTGGTAGCGTGATAGACCCTATTATAATGAACCGAGCCATCAGTGTTACAAGAGCCTATAATGAATATTTCGATTCTTATTTTACATAAGTAAAATTAGAAACTATGCTTTGTTTATTAGAATGAAGCGTACCCCCCACCCACCCTCTTCTTTTTTTTCCTCGTTACATTGTAACACTACCAAAAAAAAGGATGAAGAGTAACTTAGTACAACCTCT
>Ga0315913_1008503_pt1 | contig 12169 bp, 10 predicted proteins | sample MpolsnodulesMG_FD_207736 | JGI IMG/M metagenome (GOLD analysis project Ga0315913, IMG submission 207736) | Medicago polymorpha root nodule microbial communities from Los Angeles, California, United States - small nodules | ecosystem: Host-associated > Plants > Roots > Nodule | place: USA... | reverse complement strand
TCAATTCATTCTTGCAAAGCTTCCATGACAATGAGTAGCTAAATCTCCATTGTTGGGATTAGAGGTACTTGATCTGAGCTAATCATGTAATCAATTGATCTATAAATGTATGGTTCTAGCATTAGATTTGATATTGAGATTATTCTTGCACTTTATTGCTTATGTTTGATTTAATTGTGATTGAAAAATTCTTTTGAATCTAGATTTAGAATAATCCTCTACCCAAACATAAATTCTAGACATGGAATTGATGTTTAGATAACCACTATTTGTATCCGAACTTAATGATTTTCTATCATTTAAGAGATTGAGAAATCGTCAATTGAATGATAGGAACGACTCTTGGATCGTTTAATAGTGCGAGACATCGACGATTAAACGATACAATTGAAATCACAATATTATTTGGACACGAATGATATTGACGAGGGATATGTGGTAATATCAAAGAAAGGCTAGAATCCATGCATGATCTTTAGGTTACGTGTGATGCTTGATTAAGGAACTCTAATCCTAACAAGTTTCACGCCTTATTAATCTCAAATTTTACTCTTACATCATAGTTAACTAGATCTTAAACAAACAAACAAATTACTCTTTCAACTTAGAATGATAATTGATGTCGAACAGTCCATGATATCGCACTAGTCCCTGAGGAGACGATATAAATACTTACTTTTGATATACGTAAAAAAAACTACACATTATTAAAGAACGATGTATCAATTTTTAGTATTACTATTATTTATGTCAAAATACATTTTTTTTTTACTAAAAGACAATCAAATTAATTTTTCAAACGTAATAATAGTTTAAAATTCGTGATAGTAAAGAACGTATTACAAATACAATTATAGGCATTTTTTGTAATAAGAATAAAGCCTTTTCTAGTTACAATCTACATTAAGTACATACTACTTTTAATTTGACAATTTAAATATATACTACTTTTCTCCTCCTAAAAAAAATATACTACTTTATAAAACAAAAAATAATAATTTTCTCAAAAAATTTCTTAATATTGGAACAAAGACAACTGATACCTTTTATATGTTATTTCTGTTTTGATATAATAACTATTCAACTGGCAATAAAATATTTTAATTAAGTCACTATATCAAATGACACCTGAATAAATATTTTAAATTTTTTTTCTTTATTTTTAAGACAAATCATGTGTAGACTTTTTATTTTTCAATGAAATTGTGCAGAAATGTGTAGGCGGTTGTAAAAATCTCTCAAAATAATTAGAATTTTTAAACAAAACATGAATTAAATATGAGTTTTTAACCGCAAAAAACATAAAAATTCATATTTAATTCATGTTTTGTTAAAAACTTCAAAAAAAAATTTAGAGATTTTTATAATATTATAAACTTTTTTGGAAAATTTTATTCAAAAATATCACTTTTAAATATGAGTTTACTTAAAAGGAGTGACCAAAAGTGAAGATGAAAAACTTTTGGGTACTAAAAGTTGAAGAAATTTTTTAGAGGGACTAAAACGAAAATTTAGTATATTTATGTAAAGACTAAACACATTTTGTCAACAAAAAAAAAATGTAAAGACCAAACACATATTTAACCATTAAATTTATAATTGAGCAATCCATATTTTTTTTTTCTCTTTTCAATTAAAGCATTAAGTGTGAGGATGATTATGTAAAATTATTACATTTTTATAACTTTACGGCCACAAATATTTTTATTAATATCTGTAAAATTTGTAGGAGGTCTTATAATATCAGAGGTGTATTTTCTGTAAATTCCTTAAAAAAAATAGTATTATCTGTAAATAACAAAAATACATCTTTAAGAAAAGTATATTTGATTTGTAAAAAAAAGTAAAATCAATTTTTTTTAAAATAATTGTTATCAAATATTCTAATTTCAATATGTTTAAACTTTTTAGACTATATATAATGACAAAATCAACCTTGTCATAAAAACATACATATTTTTCAAAATTAATCATTAATATTTTTTTAAAAAGTTCAATATCAAATTTTACTCTTTAATTTATTATTTATTAAATTTCAATTTTATATTTTAATATAAAATTTATAAGAATCAATGAATAAATAATCTTTTATCCTAACCTTGAAACATGTGCACCCTAATTGTAAAATAATATATCTGAATGTATTTATGTAAAAATGGATTTACCAATAAATTTAAGACTCCTCCCTCAAAAAAAAAAAAATTTAAGACTCCTCTCAAAAATAAAAAAATTTAAGACTAAAATCAATTGTAGAAGACAAAAACTACAAATTTTAGTTCAAAAAAAAAAAATCAATTCCACAACAAAAAAAAAATCAATTCTCTTTCAAATCATTCACATGTGATAAAATAATTTTTTTTACAACGATAAAATCAATTCTAAAACTATTAAAATGATTCTTGACCCTCCAAAATTGAACCTATGCCATATATAACCGACCATAAATTCACTTCTTGTTAGCACATGTTTTTCTAGAGATACAATGGTTCAATATTCAACCTTCGTACGGTTTGAAATTTGCACAACCGTCATAAATTCACAAGTTTAGCATTTCCCACATCACCTAGATCTTAGGAAAATCAACATAAATAAACAAAAAATTACACAAGTCAAGCTAGAATCTTGTGCACCTATTATTACCACTCTTAACATTTTTCTATTATATATACAAACGACCCCATGTGTCTGTTGTATAGTAGTATATACAAAAGGTTAAAAATATTTCATCGTATGGCTATATCAACCTCTATTCACCACATATCTGAAAAAAGAGAAACACTAGGCCAAGAAACAATGGTTGTAACCAATGGTGGCTACAACCATAGTGAATTTGACCCTAGTGCTCCTCCACCATTCAAGATAGCAGATATTAGAGCTGCTATTCCAAAACATTGTTGGGTGAAGAACACATGGAGATCTCTAAGTTATGTTCTAAGGGATGTGTTGGTGGTTGCTGCATTGATGGTAGCTGCAATTCGGTTTGATAACTGGTATTTTTGGCCAATTTATTGGCCTCTTCAAGGGACAATGTTTTGGGCAATTTTTGTTCTTGGACATGATTGGTAAGATTTTTTTTTTAATTATGTTTTTTGTTTCACTCATGTTAATGTTATGTCATATGGTTTTTGTTTTTGTTATGTTTTTTGATGTAAACTTTGATGTTTTGTTTGGAATAGTGGCCATGGAAGCTTCTCAGATAGTTCTTTGGTGAATAACTTTGTGGGCCATATTTTGCATTCTTCAATTCTTGTTCCATACCATGGATGGTTAGTGAAATAGATTCTAGAATTTTTTGTTTTTTATTAATAAGAAGCAATTTTGGCTTTTTATTGTTCATTATTATATCATTTTGTCCATGTTTTTGTTTCATGGCCAAAACTTTACTTTTTTCAGGAGAATTAGTCACAAAACACATCATCAAAACCATGGAAATGTTGAGAAGGATGAGTCATGGGTTCCAGTATGTGATTTGTTGATTTTATTGTTAGTCCTTAATTAATTTATTATATATTATAGGCATAGTTTTGGTGGTTTGGTCCCAACAAAGGGGAACAATGAAGTAACTTACATTTGATGAGTTTTGTTCATAATATTTTATTTTTGTGTCATTATCTTAGTTGACAGAAAAGGTTTACAAGAATCTAGACAACATGACAAAATTTGTGAGATTCACAGTGCCTATGCCATTGTTTGCATATCCAATTTATTTGGTGAGTTTTTTTGTTTAATCATTTAAAATAATACAATTATTGTTATTATCATGATAGTAAATTGAAGTATCTGAATTTTTCATATTCTAATGTGAAATTAATGACTAATGTTTCAGTGGAGTAGGAGTCCTGGAAAATCAGGGTCACACTTTCATCCCTACAGCGACTTGTTCTCACCCAATGAGAGAAAAGAAGTGACAGTTTCAACAGTTTGTTGGGTTCTCATGTTTTCTTTGCTTCTCTATTTGTCCTTCACAACTAGTCCACTTTTAATTCTCAGGCTCTATGGAGTTCCCTATTGGGTAAAGTTACATTCATTTTTAAATACATTTTTAGAACCATGAAGGACTGATATAGACACCAAACACGATAAGGACATTGACACGCGACACCATTAATAATTTGAGATAATCACATTATTCAGTGTAATTCTAAGTGTTGGTGTTGTGTTGGTATCGGAATCACATATTGTGACAATGTAATTTTGTTGAATGTATCTTTTAAAATCTAAACCCTGTCCTATAATTGAGCATGTCCATTAATTGATTATTATATGCTTATTTTTATGCAGATATTTGTCATGTGGTTGGATTTTGTCACATACTTGCATCACCATGGTTACACACAGAAATTACCATGGTACCGTGGCAAGGTAAAAATATAATGAATTATGTACCTTCAATCAATCAATTGTTTATGTGCATAATTAGTTGATTATGTACCTCAAATCTTGTTGAGTCTGATTACTCATGTGTACAATTTGGCAGGAATGGAGTTATTTAAGAGGTGGACTAACAACCGTTGATCGTGACTATGGTTGGATTAATAATATTCATCATGACATTGGCACACATGTTGTTCATCATCTTTTCCCTCAAATTCCTCATTATCACTTGGTTGAAGCGGTAATTTCTTACGCTTCATCCGACTTTTAGTTCTTTAATTAGTGTCTCAGGGTCATTGGTCATTTCTTAGGTAAAGATGTGGTGTTTAACAATGATTGCAATCTTTTTCCTTTGCAGACTAAAGCAGCAAAACCAATTTTTGGAGATTATCACCGTGAGCCTGAAAAATCATCACCACTTCCATTTCATCTAATTAAATACTTACTACAAAGTATGAAGCAAGATCACTTTGTAAGTGACCATGGAGATGTTGTCTTTTATCAAACTGATCCTCAGCTCCACAAGAAGCACAATGAATAAGTCACTTTTTTGCTACTCCAATTCAATGCTAGCCTCTAAAAATTATCTATAAATTCTACGTTTATGTTTTGGAGTTGTGGTTCATTTTGTAGTTGTGGTTCATTTTAACTTGGCACATGACTTTTTGTCTACTTTATAAAAAGAATGGGTCTCATTGCCTGGTAAATTCAGTTGCTACTTAAAGACAAATATTTGGATTTTTATTTTTAATTTTGCTTTTTGAAGACAATGTTATGTAGTTACTCTTAATGGAGTAATATGTTGGAAATAAATGAAATAATTGTTATAAATATTGAATTGTCAGTGTCATCTGTTATGTTTTCTTACCACTTGTACTGAGCATTCACATGTTCAATTTAAATCAAAATGGTGAAGTGATTTGTTATATTTCTAACCACTACCTCTTCCCCTTCTTCTTTTACTCTTGCGGTGTAAAGTGTAAAAATTGCATACATAGCATAGTTGGCCAGGTTGATTCAAAGGACATGATAGAAATGTAATGTAACACATCAATTATTCAATTAATATAATGTTAATAGAAAAGTATAAAAAATTGGTTGTAAATTAGTTCATGTGACAAAAGTTTACAGGACATGACATTTGATGCGGTTTCAAACACACGTTATCAAACATTTGATCTATTTAAGGGACAATGGGTCTTCTTGGCAAATTCCTCTTGTAGAAGACAAATTGTGAGTCTTATCCCCGTTGAACAAAATTCCAAAAGTCTGAATGTAATAAAATGGTGAATAATTTTAATTAGTTTTAGATGAAAATTTTTGCTCCACCTTACGGTTCTTAATTAACTTTCAATTAAGACGATCATAAGCTTTTTGCTATTTTTTGCATGAGTTTTTTTTTTCTTTCTTTAATTCGTTTTGACAGTCGTTAGAAATCATATTACGTGAATATAAGTATGATGTTTGGGATTTATGTAATGTTTTTACCAACGAATCTAAATTTAGAGGACGGTTTTTTTTCTTGCCCTGATTCTTAAATGTTTTTGTACGAAAAATATCATCTTTTTTAAAATTTATCTAAAAATATGAGATACGAGAAATAATTTTTTTTTTTGTCTAGATTTCACCATTTAAAAATATTTTAGGAGTAAGAGTAGCTATCTTCTTTCATTTGTAAAACAATTGTGTATTTATTCAAAACCGAATATATGTATCGAGAGTTTCAATCATGTGCAGAAGATGATTTCTTTCAAAAAAAATAGTTTTCATTATTATAATCTAACACAAAATAGCTTTAATTTTTTTAATATAAAAAATAACCTCTAAATAATTATTAATTGTCAATCATTTTATAGATAGTGTAAACCTAATCCACAATACGGAGATAGCTTCTATTTTGATCAGTTAAGATTTCATTTTCAACCAAAATTTTTGAAATTTGAGCATATATTGAGGGCGAATTGGTATGACAATTGGTGTTTGCCTGATGAACAAGTAATTTTATAAAAAATGACTTGGTTCAAATCAATTAATTGAGTTCAGTAGTTGGTTATAAATGTACTTTGAACAATTTTTGCAATATACTAGTAGTTGGTTCTCATTTCTCATATGAGGACTTTTACTAGGACAAGATGCTGATTCAAGTTTGAAGTAACCTTTCTTTTTTGAATGGTGGTTCTAAGTAACTTGGCATGTGATTTGGCAGTTCATATAAGGTGTGATGTTATAATTGATGTTGGAGAACATCTAATTATGATTGGAGATAGAGATGACAATAGTGTTGATTTGTTGAGAAAATCTTGATTATCATAGAAGAAGGTCGAGACTTATCGACCTTGTTCCAAAAAAAGGTCGATACTTATGAAATACTCCCTCCAGTCACTATTATAAGCAAAAATTAACTTTTTAGATTCATTCAATAAATGATGTATGTGGTCTACATTCTTGACCAAATACATCATTTATTGAATGAACCTAAAAAGCTGATTTTTGCTTATAATAGTGACTTGAATGAGTAGTTGTTGGAAGGAAAAGCATGGTTAATAAAATGCACAATTTTCAAAGTTAAAAAGTAGAATGCGCAATTTTTTGAGTAATATTTTATTTTTAGTTTTTAATAAGCGTCCCACGGACCATTCAAGATCCTCTTTACTTATAAGTCTATATATTTCTTTCATTTGGAAAGATAGAGACACAAAAAAGTTTGAAAATAATTAATACTAGTGTGCCTCATTACATACTTTTTTGTATCTATCTCTTACCAAATGACACAATCCATTTATTTGTAGCCTCTTTGAACTGTGAAACGGTGGGTGTCATTTCCTCACCATCCTATAGTGATGGGGCCATTATCATCCATGGAAGGCAGAAGCACAATAATCTGACTAACTATATCAGCTGACAAGTGGTTCATATGAAAAACAATGTCCCAATCTCTTGAAGAAGTCAGAACATCCCTAACAGAAAGGGTAGTATCCACATAGGTTTGTTTTCTAACATATGTAAGAGATACATTATTACGACACCACTTATCAAGCCAAAAATTAGTGTTACGACCATCCCTGATTTTCCAAACCACGTGACAATGAAAATCATCCCAAATACATGTCGATGATTTCCAAAGAGGAGAATCATAAGGTTGAATGCTAATACTAGCAATGATGTCATCATTACGACCATACTTGCTGCGAAGTACTCTTCACCAAAGGTCATCCAAATTATTAATTAGGTTCCAAATAATCTTCATGAGAAAAGTCTCGTTCATATTTTGAGCTTGCCGAAGGCCAAGACCCCCTTCAATTTTAGGCAAACAACAAACATCTCACTTAATCACATGCGCTTTCCTACCTTGGTTTGAATCTCTCCAAATAAAACCATGTTGGATTTTCTCAACCTCATCACAAATTGTCTAAGGTATCTTAGTATAGTGCATATGGTAGTAGGGAATAGTGCTAAGAATGGACTTAGAGAGAGTGATCCTACCTACGAAACTTAAGCATTGTCACTTCCAACCACTTAACTTACTCTGAATTTTGTTAACAACACGATTAAAATGGCCTCTGAGGCTTCTTCCTGAAACAAGGTTAGCCCCCATATACCTACCCAAGTTATTGACTTGATTAAAATTTGTATGTTCCTCGCGAAGTTGAGTATCAACATTCTTAGAAAAATAAACATAGTTTTTTTTTGTCTATTTATCTTTTGACCAGAAGCTGGACAAAAAGTATCAAGGCAATGCAAGACACAATAAGCCTGTTCAATGGAGGCCTCTGCAAAAAGAAGAAGATCATCAGCAAAAAAGAGATTTGCAGACCATACCTTCTTGCATGCATAGGCTTCCAATAATGCTTCTACCTGATCAGTATCATGTGAGAATAAGTTTTATCACCATTCCACATGATTTTGTATGACGGAGACGAAATGCAATGATGAATGATTTGGATAACTTACGGAGGAAATTTACTCTCTTCCAAACAATTCTTCACAAAGTTCCAATTAAGACACCCATTTTAAGACATAAGGAGTATATATCATCCAATTCCCCATATTAAACATATTCTAAAATTCTTAATCAAAATTCTTCCCTTTTATTAGTATTTTTAGGAACTATAATTACATTTAGTAGTTAATGTTTGAAACATTTTTAACTAACTGAATTTTTGAGTGATGCATTATATAAAATAAATAACAAACTTGAATAATATTTAACAATTTTAAACTCATTTTAGAATATTGATAACATATAGGATTAGGCTGTTACGTTCCTACAATTTTAAAAAAAAAATACTCAATTTTTAATAATAATGATTTTGTTTAAATGCATTTTATCACCCTATTTTTGCTAATTCACAATTTTGATCTCCCATTTTTAAATTTTCAAAAAAAATTCCCACCATTGAATTTTGATTTTGTTTTTGTCATGTGTATTGATACCGAATAATGTGACAATTGAAAGAAAAGAAAAATGTGACAAATGACGATGCATATTTTATGAAAATATAATATTTTAGTGTTTTACATTTCTTTTCTATTTTAAGTTTTTTTAAACAATAAGTTAAAGATATCAAAAGTAAAATAATATTAAATTCACATATGTATTAGCACATTGCCTTACGACTTGTTAGCTCATTATTCAACTTGATACATCAACAAAAATAGACTTTGTTTGCAAATGTGTAGTCTAGTTGTTAATGAGTTGAGACAATGAAGGAGTTTAAGAATGAGATCAGAGTTCGATTCTTAACTATTAACATTTCTCTGTCCCCTTTAACAATATACTAATAAACTAACATATGTCTAAAAAAAACCTCAATTTAAGGTTTGAGAAAAATTCTAAAATTTTCAAATATGGAGCACTATAATTTTGGAATTTGAAAGCAAGGAGTTAAAATCATGAATCATAAAAGAGGAATGATATTTTGACATCCAGTTTCCAACAATTTTTAATGACAACTTTTTTCTCTTTTTTTATTGGACAATAACAATAGAGAGAGAAAAAGAAGAGTGAGAATAAAAGTACAATGAAAGTATGAGAGAGAGGGTTGTCACAAAAGTTGTTAAAAAATAGACATTCAAATATCATTTCTCATCATAAAAATAGGAGGAACAAAAAGTGTATTAAATTTAATAATTTTCATCATGAAGAGTTGAAAATTCTTGTATCTCATAATTTGAAGATTAAACCTAAAATTATTCCTTAGCCTATAAAAAGGAATGGTGGATATCATTCTCCATCATTTTATCAAACCAATTTCAATTCAACTAGAGTGATTATGAAATGTATTTTTCCCCTCTTACCCTCTCTTTCTAAGTGCACAATATTTTTCCCCTTCAAATGTCCTACTTCAATATCAAATTACTAACCTTCAATCCCACAAAGGCAAAATAGGGACTATGTTGGAACAAACACAACCAAAAGACTGTATCTTTAACATCATACCCCAAAAGAATTTGATCATAGCACTGACATTATACAAAAACAAAACACAATCTGTCAAATGTCTCTTCCTCTACACAAAACTACAAAACAAACTATACAACCACTGCCTAGCTTAGACCATACAATAATCTGATCCAATCCTCACTTTCTTTCTAATCTATCATCAAAATCAATAAAGTAAAAAAAATAAAAAATCACATTCTCATTGATTCTTTTTCTTTCCAAATTCCAACCATTTGAACTTCAAAAGAGGCAGAGTAAAAAAGTGTCCTCTTAACGTGCCCCAAGACATGTCTTTTGTTTGGTCCAAACAAGGAAATAAAAAGACAAATTCATGACAAAAAAATGACTTGTCACATTTCAATAACCAAAAGCATAGTACACCATATTCCATTCTAATCTTTACACTTTCTTTTTCTCACATATTCAAATAAAAATCCCGCGACCCTTCTCTTCATTATACCAAAATTCAAATCTTCATATTCATATTCATATTCATATACTTTATATTCTTCCATTACTTTTTATCATTGGAGAATTTCAATATCCAAAAGTATAAAGAAAAAGAACCATTTTAGTTTCTTTTTTTCTTCTACTAAATCATATAAACATGAAGCTCTTAACATTATCTTATTCATCATCATCATCACCATCATCTTCATCAAACTTTAGCTTTGACTCAACATTTTGCAGCTCAAAAACTGTTGCTGCAGGGTGTTTCACAACCATTTTTCATAGGATTAGAGAATTTCATTCAAAGTTCATTGTAAGTGAAAAAGTTCAAAAATTTAAGACTAACACTCCTACTACTACAAGAACTATAATTTCTTCTTCTTCTGGGGTAGTTGCAAGGTTAATGGGATTGGATTCAATGGAAGAGAAAGTTTCTGAATCAAAACCAAGTTCACTTACACATTGCAAGTCACTGAACTATGTGCCACAGGCTTTTCATTTGCTTGAAAATGAGAACTTTTTGGTGTTTAGCTTTGAAAGTGGAGGTGAGAATAGAAAATTCAAGTCTAAAGGAAGAAGAAAAGAAAAGGGTTGTGTTGAATTGAAGAAGAGAAACAAGAGAGAAAAGGTGAATGATGATGGTGAATTTCATTTTGAGAAGAGTTTGTTTAAGGAAATTGGTAATGGTGAGAAAGTGAAGAAGAGAAAGAAAGGAAAAACATGTTGTGTAGAAGAGAAGGTTGAAAGTGAATGTAGTTCAGAAGATTATAGTCCTGTTTCTGTCTTTGATTTTGAGCATGATGTTTCTGGAACAGGTTTGTTTCTTCAATCTTAGCTCAACTTTTAATGTGTTTTTTGCCACAAATGTAATGCATGTTTGGATTGCTTTATTTGAAAGAGCTATTGACATGCTCATAAGTTGGTTTTAGATTATTTCTACAAGTTTAATACATAAGCGCTTGTACGATAAGGGATAATGATATAAGTTGTTTAATTAATCTGTTTATCCAAACATGGCCTAATTGTTTGTCTCATTTTAATCTGAATGCAAACAAAATCAAACACACAATTAGCTTTAGTGTCTGTTTGGAGTGACGTTTGATGAAGCAAAAACACATCTGCACACTATTCAATGTAAATCTGCCGTGATTTTAAGAAGCTGAGAATTGGAGCTTCTGCGTTAAAGTTGTTTTTCCCCGTGATTTTAAGTAAAACGTGATTTGCAACCGCTCATCCAAACATACACTGAGAATTTAGATACATAGTTTAGCTTAATTTTTCCTTTTTCTATGTTTTAAATTTGCTAACTAATTACATATATAAACATGTTGCAGAGGAAGATCTTTGTGATGTTGATATGAGTTGGAGAAGAAAATTGTCACCAGTACTTGAAAATGACCAGATATTTATTCAACATTCTGATAGTAACTTGAAGAAAGAAGAAGAGATGAAAGTTAAGGAGATTGAGAACAATTTGAATGAAGGGTCAAAGAAAAAAGAGAGGCATAACAATGAATGTGTAGATATTTGGATTAAAATTTGCAAGCTAGTTGATGATGAATTGGTTGGATCAAATCAATTGCATGAAGTAAAGAGGAAACAAAATGATTTAGAAAATATAAGTGCTGATTTTGAGTTAGATATTTTAGATGAATTGTTAGATGAAGTTATAGATCAATTTGTTAGTTGTTGTTTGTAATCTCATGAGAGTATTGCACATTTAGAATATGTAAAATAAGTAAATTAGTAAAGAATAAAATATTTTAATTCTTCCTTTCATTGTTTTTTCAATTTTAGTAATCTTTATTTTCTTACATCCTTTTCTCTGTAATCACTTGTATTAGATATAAATGTTAGCTATACTAATTAATTACATTCATTAGTTAGTTAGTTAAATGAGTT
>Ga0315913_1008500_pt1 | contig 12175 bp, 5 predicted proteins | sample MpolsnodulesMG_FD_207736 | JGI IMG/M metagenome (GOLD analysis project Ga0315913, IMG submission 207736) | Medicago polymorpha root nodule microbial communities from Los Angeles, California, United States - small nodules | ecosystem: Host-associated > Plants > Roots > Nodule | place: USA... | reverse complement strand
ACTTAAAAAATGAATAGCATAATAATTTAACTTAAAAATGACAACTTTGAACTTAAAAATGAATTACATAATATTTTAACTTTAAAATGACAACATTTGACGGTCAACAAATCGAGTCATAATAGCAAAAATTTCTTGACATAAAAAAATCTAATTAAATTCACTTTAATTAATTGATTAGTAGATATAGAATTTATCTCGTTTGTTGGGTTTCGGCTCTCTTTGTAATAATTTTTTTTGTCTCGTGTATGATTTAAACAATAAATTATAATTAGTGCATAATAATTATGTTTAAATTTTTAAAAGATATTCCAAAACACAATATTAATGAAAATACATATTTTGATTTTAATTAGAATAAAGATTAATAGTCATGTAAGCACAACTTAGTTAGTAGCCGCAAAGACGATTTTATGTAGAGGTCGAGATTCGAACTTCAGACTCTCTACTTTTTAATATTTAAAATGCGTGAGCCAAAATCACTAGGCTACTTGACAAAAAAAATATAGAGTTATATAATTATATGCAAAAAAGGATAGTAAGAATATATAAAAAAAACTGATAGAATAATGAATTGTCTCGGTATGCATGTAAAAATAAATGAAGAGAGAATAATGAAAAATTGAATTTCCCAAGAAAAAAAGAAGAGATTAAAGAAGTTGAATTTAATATTTTTATTTAAAGTTTGTACAGATAAAAAAATATTAATATTAAAATTGAAGCTATTTTTGTATACTTAATAAGACTCTCAAGGGAGATTCTTTATTCACACTCAAAATTTGAACTTAAAAATGAATAGCATAATAATTTAACTTAAAAATGACAACTTTGAAGTTAAAAATGAATAACATAATATTTTAACTTTAAAATGACAACATTTGACCGTCACACTTGGAAAATCGAGTCATAATAGCAAAAAATTCTAGACTTAAAAAAAATCTAATTAAATTCATTTTAATTAATTGATTAGTAGATAGAATTTGTCTAGTGTGCTCGGCTTAGTTAGTAGCCGCAAACACGATTTTATGCAGAAGTTGATATTCAAACTTCTGACTCTCCACTTCTTAATATTTAAAATGCGTGAGTCTAAACCACTAAACTACTTGACCAAAAAAAAATAGAGTAATAGATCTATATAATAATATGTAAAAGAAGATAGTAAGAATATATAAAAAAAACCGATAGAATAATGAATTGTCTCGGTATGCATGTAAAAGTAAATGAAGAGAGAATAATGAAAAATTGAATTTCCCAAGAAAAAAAAAGAAGAGACTAAAGAAGTTGAATTTAATATTTTTATATAAAGTTTGTACAAATAAAAAAATATTGAAATTGAAGCTATTTTTGTGTACCTAATTTATTTTTTTATAAAATAAATTTAGGGCTAGAGGATGATTACCCAGTCGAAGGAAGAGAAAACCTACACTTAATTTATCTTACAATATAATTTTACATTGAGATAAATGAGTAATTTTTTAGAAGTTAATATATATAATATAACTATGATATATTGATTGTTGAAATGTGTTCAAGCTATCAAACTAAATTTTAAGGCTTTGTTTGGAAGTTTAGAAGGGAGGACTTCGAGGAGTGAAAAATATAAAAAAAAATTGAAAAACTGTCACATTTTTTGAAAGAGTAATTTTTTTTTAGAGAATGATAAATTGTGTGTATGATTATTTTATATTTAATTGTAAGAATATTAGTATAACAATATATGTTGAATTTGATGAATTCATATAAACCATTAGAACTCTCGTCCGATTCAATTTTTGAATCCCACCAAATTAAAAGGGTTTTGTATTATGAAGATAAATGAACTCCTCAAAGTCTTCCCCTCTCAAACTATTTTTTTCTCCAAATCCCTCACAAACACTATGCCTCAAGTAATAACAAATAACTGAACTTGTTAGTTGTATCTTTGCAATATTAAGAGGTTAAAGCAACAAATTTATTATGCATGTCATAGACTAAGAAACAATATGTACCATCCGTCTAATTACACGTGTTATTTTTTGAAGAATAGATTCCCATTGGAATTTAAGAGTGTTTATTAATGCCACTGTCACACACTATGCATTTCCTCAATATATTCAAGAACAGTGAATCTAGGCATATTGTTGGATGCAACTTTGATGTCCTTGAACAAAATAATTTTATGTGCAAAAGTGTCTTCAATTTTTGTGTATTATATATTATTATAAATAGAGTAGTTTCAATTACGTGAGAACATTTATCAAATCAAATCAAATTGTTCTAGCTTCTAACAAGTGAAGATAGGTGCCAATGGATTGGTTCTTGGCACAATTTATATGGGTTATTCTTGCTGGAAGCTTGTTATTTAATGCCTTATCTTATTCTTATAAAGGTATAATGCTATGTAGTTTGTTGAATTTGAAGTAGTTTTTTTTTTAAAATGTTTTAAAAAATTAGAGTCACTTTATCATCATGAAATTGATTTTATGAGTATAGAAGTTGATTTCTTCAACCCTTTTAATCAAAGAATTTGAGAATAGAAAATGAGAGGAACAAATTTTGTTTTTTTTGTTGTTGATTATTAGGTAGTTATGTAGCGTCTCTTTGAATCTCTTTTGATGTTATGAGTCATTTTATGTGATCTTTATTTTTTTTTTCTTGTGTCAATGCAGCACCAATGTACACATTTATCAAAGAAGCCACATTTGCTCCTCCAATCTTAACATATGATTATATAGTAATTGGTGGAGGAACATGTGGTTGTCCACTAGCTGCAACACTTTCACAAGGTGCAAAAGTTTTAGTCCTTGAAAGAGGAGGTTCACCATATACAAATCCAGAACAAATCAACATACATAACTTTGTTAATGCCCTTTTTAATATAAGTCCTTCATCATTTTCACAAGTATTCATATCAACCGATGGTGTATACAATACGCGTGGACGTGTCTTAGGTGGCGGTTCTGTCTTGAGTGCTGGATTCTACTCAAGGGCCAGTTATAAGTACATAAGAGAATTTGGTTGGAATGAAACTTTGGCCAGGAGTTCATATGAGTGGGTTGAAAAGAAGGTTGTTTTTGAGCCTTCAATGCTTCAATGGCAATCGGCACTTAGGGACGGTTTACTTGAAGCAGGGATTTTGCCTTACAACGGTTTTACATTTGATCATGTATATGGGACTAAGGTTGGAGGGACAACTTTTGATAAGGAAGGTCATAAACACACTGCAGCTGATTTGTTAGAGTATGCCGATCCAAAGAGAATTTCTGTTTATTTGCATGCCACAGTTCAAAAGATACTATTCAAGTGGAATGCAGGTATGTATCTAAGCATACATATGCCTCATTGTTAGCTTTTTCGTCGGATCCAACACTATTGGTCTTGGTGTGTAACTCAATGAATAGACTCTGATACCATATAGGAAATAGATGAAATTAATTATGACAAGTAGCAAAATTTAATAGTTTTATTGGTTTCTTTACACAACCTTAAACTAACAGTTAAAAAGGAGCGAATGTTTGCAGCAACAAAAAAAAAAGACGGAATGGAGGTATTGATGTTTTTGAAGTTTTTTATTTTGTACAGAAAAATGGAGGCCACAAGCTTATGGAGTGATTTTCAAAGATACATTAGGAATCATACATAGAGCATACATAAGCTCCAAAGTGGATAATGAAATAATAGTATCAGCTGGTGCAATTGGAAGTCCACAGTTACTGATGCTGAGTGGCATTGGTCCTGCTAACCATCTTAAGGCGTTTGGAATCCAGGTGGTTATGGATCAACCTTTTGTTGGTCAAGGGATGGCAGATAGTCCAAAAAATGTTCTTGTTGTTCCTTCTCCTTTACCAGTAGAACTTTCTGTGATTGAAACTGTGGGAATCACTAAGTTTGGCAGCTTCATTGAAGCACTAAGTGGATTGAGCATTGGTCCTTCTTTGTCTGACAAGCTTAGAGGAATTTTTGAATTGTTATCAAACCAGGTTAGCATCCCTTATCCTCGTTTTTAACTATCTGCGTTATGCTTTTATAAATTTTGGCTAAGTGTTGCATTAAAATTAAATATAATCTAAAATATTAACCAATACACAATGTGTCTTTTTTGAGTCAAACATGTCGTTAAGGTAATGATGAAGCACATAACACATTGCAAATCATGTCATACAAAAGGTGTCTAGTTTCATATCCATAAATATATTTTTTATGTTCGCCATACTTCTATTTATAGGCGCTCCTTTCATATTTAAAAGCCGAATGCCAAGGGTCATACCATCCACTCGGGTTTGGATCTTTTATGGCCGTTGTATGGTCTAGGGGGTGGTCGAGTCATTTAATTTATAGAGAAGATTTCCTTTCTCTCTAAATTCAACTATTCTATATGTCGCTCTACCATGCAGCACACCATACCCCTACTCTTAATATCATGAAGTTAGAATCTTACTTTTATATCATGACATGAAACTTAATCTTGAATTTTATAATTTCTTCTTGTTTTAAGAGTGGCATATCCTCCAAGTTTACACCAGAAACTATGGAAAGTTTTGCAGACATAATTAGATCATTAGCCAATCCAATTTTCAAATTCAAAGGAGGAGTGATAGTTGAAAAGATAATGGGACCACGATCCACAGGTCACCTGGAACTTCTAACAACTAATCCCAATGATAATCCATCAGTTACCTTCAACTATTTCAAGGATCCAGAAGACTTGAGAATGTGTGTGGAAGGCATGAAAACAATCATAAATGTGATAAACTCAAAAGCATTCTCAAGATTTCGCTATTACAACATGCCTGTTGAAGCTCTAATAGACTTGATGTTGCTTTTACCATTGAATTTGAGACCAAAACATCTTAATGCTGCATTTTCTTTAGAACAATATTGCATTGATACTGTCTCAACAATTTGGCATTATCATGGAGGTTGCCAATCTGGTAAAGTTGTTGATCATAATTATAAGGTCATTGGTGTGGAAGCTCTTAGAGTTATTGATGGGTCCACTTTTTATCGCACGCCGGGGACTAACCCTCAAGCCACTATAATGATGATTGGAAGGTACCATTGACATATATCAATAAATGTAAGTTTTGGTCCCCTAATTTTACTTAGGTAAATGGTCTCCACGTTAATGAAATGTTTCCGCAGCGCCACTTTTGGGTCCAAAAACTTGAGCAAGGAACCAAAAAACTAGATTTTAAAAAGGAAGATTAATTCCGTGAACAAGTAAAAGATATGGGCACCAAAACCGCAATTAAGTCTAATAACTATAGTTTGGGATATCATACGCATATCTTGTCTTATTAGTCTTTTATTAATTTGATGCAGGTATATGGGACAACAGATTATAAATAAAAGACTCTCTCAATAGAGGAACTGAAGTGGTCAATTTCAGGGCATATTTTCCATAGCTCCTTATCTGTTATTATGTGTAATAGTTGAATGATTACCAGATCATTTCTGCTGCATAGTGATGTCTGTTTTTTTTTTTTTTTTTTACGATTCTGTCTGGTTAATATTGTAATAAACTGCACTATTTTCATTTTTATGAACTATGATGATTCTGTAATTTCCACAATACTATTGCAATTTTATATGATAAGATTCTCAAGGGAGATTCTTTATTTACACTCAGAATTTTAGCTTAGCATAGTATTTAAACTTAAAAATGACAACATCTCACACTTGGAAAATGGAGTCATATTAGCAAGATATCTAGACTAAAAAAATCACTTTAGATTCCAATCAAGAAGTGAATTGCATTGCATTGTTTTTTTAATAAAATAGTTCAAAAGTTTACAAACTCAAGAACATAAAATGCTCATTGGACCTTAAGGATATGCCCTGCACATTCATAAAATGGAAGAAGCATCTAACTTTTGCAAACTTGTCCCCATTTTTCTCTAAAGCATGTGAAGATTGAGAAAGGGAGAATTTATTGCTTTGAAAGAGCATTTTCTAGACTAAGGTAAAGAGAAAGTATAATTATAAATTATCTATTCATAGAATGACCTTCAAAACCCTTGGTGAAGAATATTCATAGCATAACCCTCAAAGCATATCCTTTTGGTTATTGGTTTATTCCATGTCAAATGCTTAAGGTGAAGTTGTTATAAATGATAATGCTCATAGAATGTGTTGTGCAACAGCAAGAGTTCCCAAAAGAAGATGTGGTGAAGAGTAAGTAAATCAGCTATAGGGCTTCTCTTTCTTGGCAGGAAATTATCATGACCATTCCATGATGTGTCTTGCCAAAGGAGAGTTGCCCTGTTGCTGCTTTAGCTTAATATGTATTCATCTTCTATATGCTATGTTTTTCTTAAAATGTTAGGTGCAGGGATCGAACTCTGAACCTCTTTCCGAGTACGCCTTCAACGTATCAATCTATACCATTGGACTACACCTTAAGAGACTTCTATACGCTATGTTATTCATGTCCATCTCATGTTTTCTTTTTCTTTATAATTTGGATTTTACAATGTTTGTCAAAGGAAGCAAGTAAATGGGAAAGTATTGAAACTATTGAAGTTTAAACAATAACACCACACGAGTTTGATTCCCTTTTCATTTTCAGCTCAAACTGGCACTGAAATGGAAAACAGTTTTTAAAATGTAGTTTTTTCCCTTCAATTTTCTGTATTTAGGATTACATTAAGCAAATATATATAAACAATCACAAATTAGTTTTATTCGATAATCAATGTTAATGGCCTAAAATAATTAAAACGCCTTTGTTACAATGTTTTGTGCTAGGCGTGTGCCTTACTAGCTGTAGACAAAACTTCAAAAAATGCAGAACATTATAGAGGTCATATTATTGCAACAATGGTCAATGAACATATGCAATAAATGTTTTCAATTGCACTGGATGTTGTTGAACATAAACAAAAGACTAACGATGCGTAGTTTTGTCTTTTTACCAAGTTGTATTTAATATTTCAACCATTTATGACTCTTACCATTACATATCTCTTATTTTGCGTGTCATAAAGCATCAAATATCTCTTATTTTGCGTGTCATATAGTACTAAATGTAATTAATTGACGACAAGTTAAAACTCAACTAAAAAAAGCCAACATTCTTATCATGAACTCGATGAAAATTAAATTGGCTCTCTTTTTTAAAAAATAAATCGCCTCGAAACTTGATTCAAGTTGTCTCAATTTTCAAAACCAAACAAATTCAATAAAAACACCGTAAACTGAACCAATCCAAATCGAAACTGCAAAAAAATCGCATTTGATTTGAATATATTTGGATAATTTTTTTACTCAACTGCATGATATGGTTTGATTTGCGGTTTTTATTTTACCAACCGAACCAAACAAAATCGCAACATAAGAAGAATATTAATAAAAAATATGTCACCTAGACCAATACTCATAAAAATTCAATTGAAACTTTTACAAACTGACATATTTTTTCTTATAATTGAGACTAGAGCGAGTATTAAGTTTCACAAGCATCAAAGAAGAAGTTCAACATATCATACAGATAAGGCTGAGAATAGGAAACCCACTTGGGTTGGCCTAGTGATATTGGCTTGAGATCTGGGAGTGTGTTCCTCCTTGAGGTCTCATGTTCGATTCTCTTTAGTGTCAATTTAAGTGGGCTAATTTAGCTTCTTCAAAAAAAAAAAAAAAGAGGATGAGAATAGGACATGTCGATTGATAGGGCTCTACCGCCTAGTCTATGATAGTCTCTAGTCCGGCTAAATTGTTTTTAGAGAGAGAAGGCTAATGGTTTTTTTTAAAAGTTAATTTAACTAAAAAGGTTGGATTACATGTCACAAAAAGGTCTTTTAGATTTACCTAAATTTTGTTACTTTTATTATCATATTAGATTTTGTACATTGATTAAATTATAAAAAAAATTAACTTTACTTCTTCAAAAAAATTGTTAACTTTATCTGCAATTTAAGCTTATTAACCTACATTAAATTTTACGCATATTAAAATGTATGATTAATTATAATTTTGGTCCCCTTATTTTAATTCATTCATAAAATTGATCCCCTATTTAAAAAAAAATCAGTTTTAGTCTCTTCCAAAAAAAAAATTGACTAAAAAAATGATGATGTTTTGTCAAAAAATAAATAATTTGATGATGTAGAATGATCAACAGTTATAAAATTACAAGAAAATCAAAAAATTATGTTTTAGCTTAAAAAAATATTCATTTTTATATATCAATTGATAATATGTAAATATTTAATCCACCTAATGATCCTACAATGTCATATCATAGTTTGCGTCATTTAAAATGTATCACATTCTTGTTCTTAAGTCAAAAAATTGAGGGAGAGATCAAAACTTGGAGATTTTAAAATTGGGGAAGGGGGTTGAATTCTTTAATTATGCCTAACATGTATTATTATAAACTATAATTGGAATATGATATTACATGTCCGATTTCTAAAATTTATTAAAAAAAATGTCAGATTCTTTAAAATGACATATTAAATATAAAAATGGAGTTTAATCTCTTTTTTTTTCTTTCTTTTTTTAGAGATTAATCTCATTGGTCCATTAACTCGTTATTTTATTTAAGCATATTACTTATTTAAATACGTTCATATGAAATTGCTTTTAAGTAGGTTTGCAAGTCATACCAGACTTTTAAAAATGACAAACTCAAACATAAAACTAAGTCTATTACAAACTACAAATCAAGATTTTTGACCAAGCTTGCTCTTTGTCTTGCAAAGGTTAGTTCGGCCTACCCTATTTCACTCCTAATTTCTTGTACACTATGAAAAAAACAAAGACAATTTTTTTATCCCCTAAAAAAACGACAATTTTTATATATTTCAAAATATTACCATTTTTCTTTTATTAAGTATGTGTTTGCTTGTAAAAAAATATAATTGATAAATAGTTATTAATATTATTTTTACCTTGTTTCATATTAGTTTTTAGAAATGTATTAAACCAACAAAAGTCAATGGATTGAACTCAAATGGTTAATACGAATTGTTTATGAGATAACTCAAAATTTAAATCATGATTAGAACAATTCTTACTCATATTTTCCACATTTGCATTCCTACCTAACATTGAATTACTATAGTCTCATTTCATTTCCATAGGGAGAAATTCTTGTATAATCAAAAACCTAAATTAAAATTATTTAGACACACTCATAAAATACATATCATTTAGTTATTTTAAAAATACATGATATTAATTATTTTCTCTTTCATGCTTTTTATATTCATGTGAGTGTGTCTAAATGAATTTTATTTATGTTTGTGTCTAAGCAAGTTTATATCTTCCATAGGAATCAATCAACGGTTAAGACAAAAAAAAAAAACATTAACGAATTTTTCAAAGTAAATATATACCCTTTGTGAAAAGGATAAAAAAAGAGGGGGGAAATAACATTTACATTACATGAGGACATGTTGACAGAACTTACGACCTTGGCAGTGGTCACTCAACACTTTACACTTCATGTAATGGAGCATCTCTTGATTCCAGCTGTTTCAATTTCCTTCCTCCTCTACAATTGACAACTTTAAAAATCTTGAAAGAATATGAACTGAGTGGGGAAATCTTTTTCAAGCTAGATTGTGATACCATCATGAATTCACGACCTTCAAGAATGATCAAATAGTCCATTCAATTCCTTTAACCTTAGTATATCCGAGGCATAACCCCTGAGTTTATACCATTTTTTGTGCGTTTAACCTTAGTATGATGCCTATATATAACGTTTTGGAGTGTGAACCTAATAAAATCAAACCAAACACATTTTAGGAAGAAGACATGATGAGTAAGAGTAAGATTGCTAATATAGTAAGCAAATCATTCAAAGGGCATATCTCCTTTGGCAGGTATAATGGTGGCTGCTAGTTTATTTTACATATATTTTAAAATTTTATGTGTTTATTTATCAAATAAAAAATAAAAAAACTATCACGGTATCAACTTGCCAAAGGAGAGCTGCTCTTTGAGTGTTTAGCTTAGACATTGTCACGTGCTGTGAATTCAATCATCCGAAGAAAGGTAACCGTAAATTAATATATATCAAATTATTTTATTTTGTAACATTTGATTTGTTGCCTTTCACAAAAAAAAAAATAAGAATTGTGTTTTTAGCATTCCTCTAGTGTTATTTGAACATCAAAATATATATATATATATATATTTCTTTATATCTTTTATTACAACTTACTAGCATTTTAAAAAATACAGGTACAAATCAAAGAACTTCGTATTTGATATCAATATTTTGATGTAAAAGTATCATTTCCCAGGTATTTAACTAAGAGCAAATGAAATAAAATTGTCTTCATTGTATGGAGTCTGTTTTTGACTAGATTTAACCTATTATGCAGCCCAAGAATCACCGGATCAACACGAAGGCAGTACTACCTAGAGTGGAGCATGCAGATTACGCCATGAAGTATGCAGATTTTTGCTTTTCAATATCACGTGGAGTACAACATTTTGGAGTTTGTGGAAAAACATGAATTTAAAATTATGGGATGAGGTGGATGAGAGTGTTACAACCATACATCAATGTGCACTTTTCGCAACCAATGGCAATAGACAAAGTTGTAAACGGCGGCGGAGGGTGCTCAAACATATCTAGCTGGGAGCCATTGGAGGAAACCACCTCTTGATATATTGAAGGGTCATGCAAACCAGTGTTCTTAGGGCAATGGTTAAGGAAACCAAAAAGAGAAAATTTTAAGTTGAAAATACCATTTTTTAGACTTTTGAGGAATTGAATGCACAAGCTCCAATGTAATATTACTATATTTGCTTCCTTAACCATTTCCTCGAGGGCACTGGTTAGCATTTCCCTATATTGAAATGTAACGTTGGCATGGCTTTCATGAACGACAAGGTGTTTAAGATATCATGATGGACAGTTTCTAAAGGTCAAAACAATTACTTACTCTCCATTGTTATCGGGTGATGCTCTTGGCATCTGTTTAGCGTGTGTTTGGTTATGCGGTGGTTATAATTGATTCTAGTTGAATTGATTTTGCAGAATTGATTTTACATAAAAGTGAGTTCAATGTAAATTGATTTATGTTTGGATACTTTAATTATAAAAGTGATTTGTATGAAATATGTTGTTTAGATATTTTGGATCAAAATTGATTTAGGGTGGTTAAATGACTAAAATGGGTTTAACATATGTGTCATATATAGATGCGAGAATGAGTGCATATTATTGTCTTTGATTAAAATCAACGGTTTAGATTAAAACCCCACTTATTGAGTCACATTCATTGTATCTCTCCCTGTTTCCTGCCTTATCCCATTGTTGACATGTTCATCTTCAACATGCGGCCAATCTACATCTACCTACTGTTGCTATGGAGTATGCACAATATCATTGCAAAACCCACTGAAAAAAGAAAGAAAAGGATCACTTCAAAAGAGAACCTCAAACTCAGGAACGACTGTTTTTGAACCCTCTGTATCAAACCTTTTCCACTGGTATGTACAAGGGCAAAAGGGGAAATTGATTGACTCCATATGTGCGGTAGAGAGAATCGATTTCAAGAAGTTAGGAATTGGAGCTTCACCTAAAATTGAATCTGAAAAGGAAAACGTGCGATGACAATAGAGAGGTGGAGGACAACCAAACACAGAAAAATCACTTTTTAAAGAATGAACGCGCATTTTTGCTTTCTCACCGTGTAACCAAACACGTACTTAGTGGACTAGTAACTGTGGTTTGAAAATGTTATTTTTGAGCTTGATTCAAAAGTAGTACTAGATAGTTTTAACAAACCCCTACTTGATTTATCTCGCTTATGATTTATTATTGTTATTTGTTCAAACTCGATGGTCAAGATGTTTGAAGAGGTCACTCATTTTAATGTTATTTTCATCTAAACGCACTTAAATGCAATGTTCAATGGAATTCAATGCTAGTGCTTATATGATTAACTTAAAGAAACATATAATGCGCTCTCTAATTTTGATTATTTGAAAAAATTCAGACTAAAATAGCTTAGCCGATTTAACAATTATGAATCTTTATTAATGATGAAATCTTTTAGACTGATAATCAAAATAAAACAAATATTTTAAATATTTCAATGATTATTAATCAATTGGTTCTAAAAGCAAATTAAACAAAAATAACATTAATTTGATTTGAGAAAAATTATAAATCAATTTATTAGTTGGCGTATTTATATAAGTTATTGTGAAAAAAAAAAGTTATACAATTTGA
>Ga0315913_1008494_pt1 | contig 12180 bp, 15 predicted proteins | sample MpolsnodulesMG_FD_207736 | JGI IMG/M metagenome (GOLD analysis project Ga0315913, IMG submission 207736) | Medicago polymorpha root nodule microbial communities from Los Angeles, California, United States - small nodules | ecosystem: Host-associated > Plants > Roots > Nodule | place: USA... | reverse complement strand
CTTTTCTAAGCCATTGGATCTTGCACATTTAGGCGCCATTCAATTTTAGCCATTGATCATCTTACTTGATGTTATTCTCTCAACACATCACACGATGCAAATTCATGCTTTCCCTCCATCTTACTTAATGTCTTCCACTATCATCTTTGTATTCCCAATGTGCCTTTTAGCCTCATCATCTTACTTAATTATTTTTTGTTTCCAACGCCACTATTAAGGAAGAAAGCAGCCTATGTTTTAAATTGATGGTTTCTAAACAGCTCCTTTGCATTCTTCCCAAACCAAGTCGTAGCATATTCTCTATTATAATGACCGATCGTCCTGTTGAAGCTTTGTTGTCTTACCATTGCCTAACTGGTTTGTATATTATTTCTGTTCAAACTTAGCATGCATCGCTTTTCTGTTGTTTCATTTTTCTAACCATTTTTTCATCTTTTTTTTTCTAGCGCCATTGTTACGTAATCCTACTACAGAATTGGGAAGGATGATCAATAAGTTGCGTTTGAAGTACAGAACATACAAAGTGGAATATGACTGGGATTGTGTAATATATTTGTTTCGTTTTTTTTTTTACGTTTGTTTTGCCACACTTTCATTTTACTACTATGTTTTTTATTGACAACGTTTTGCTACCATTGCAGGGTGCAGTCATGATACCAAATTGCTTTAGTTCGGATTTTGGGGATGAAATTGATCGTTACGCAGTTCTGGTTGATAAGAACGATAATGAATTGGAGATGAGGGTTGAGAGGATTAGGGGGAACATCTTTTTCACTAGAGGGTGAGCAGCGATGCGTGATTTTTACAATATTGGGTTGGGTGCTTGGTTTAGTTTGGTGTTTATGGGGCTGGGTAGGTTTTTGATCGAGAAGATCAAAACAAGAGTTAATAGGAGGGTAACCATCCCTGTCTTTGTTCCTCCAATGAGGTTTTCAATTGATAAATGTGTCCTCCCTTCTAATGTTAGTCAATCTTTCCCTGCATCGATTTTGGATCTGCAATTCCGTCACGCAAAAGCAAATTTTCAATTGAACTATCAGACACATTTGACTGCTGATGATGTCAATTCTGGTTTTTTGGTAAGAAACCTTTTAACAATTTAATATAACATTATATCAAGAATTATGTCTGTATACGTACTAATTAATATCGTGTTTTTACAGACTCTTGAGTACGCTGGTTTTTTTGAGCTTTCGTTGGAGAAGAAGAACTTCATCATCAAGGTCATTGATGATTGCGGAAATCGGTGGGACTGTATCGTAGTTTACCAATCTCTGACTGATAAAAAATTCAAAATTGGCGGTCAGTGGAAAAGGATGGTGGACGCTAGAAGAATTAAGTTGGGTGCTTACATCATGCTTGGTGCTCCAACTGCTGGCAACAACAAGACTATTTACTTTAGTCTTAGGCGTATTTCAATTTAAGTTTGTAATGTTAATGAATAGATGTTATGGTTTAAATTATGAGTTTTTCTTATTAGCTTAAGTTTCCTATTATAAGGAAAAATATTATGCAATTTGGTTTTGTCGATGGTACTGTTTTGGTTTTATCAATCTCTAATGTATCAAGTTTTTGAATTAATATGACTTGCCTTTTTTATTATTACTTTTACGCTAACTATTAGTGTCTCACTAAATAGCTCCCAACTGGTATTGTATAGATGATCAACGTTGCAAAATAAATGATATTAATGATATTTCAGTCCTATTGTTGCAAATTAAACGATATTCCAGTCTTGTTGAACTTATAATGTTGATGAATTTGGGTATCGAATATGGATGGTATAGTACAGCCAAATTTTGTTATCAAGTTTGCTATAATTTTGGCCAGATTTCGCATCTGTTTAGTTGTGAAATACATCTGTTATATTATAAAGTAAACTAAAATTTAGGCAAATTTTGAATGGTGCAATTCTATTTCAACAATATTACTATTATTTAGCTATCAATTCACTTAATACTTATTACAAATTTATCAAGTTGATCCATAACATTATCAGAATTTCAACTGATTCACGTCATTAGCTTAAAAAATATGATAATCTCATTATGTATAGACATCTTAAAATATGTTGTGAATTTTAAGATAGTGATAATATTTGAACAGATATTCTTCTAAATGCACTTTATGTATCTTTTAAAAATTTGAATTAAGGGTACGTGACCTGTGGTATGTATTTGCAAAAAATCCATTTAATTTGTGAGAAACAATTACATGCTTGAGTTCCCAATCAGTATCTTAATTCTGTAAATTTTTAAAAAGGATTTTTTTCAAGTTCGTGTGTTATATGCAAATGACATTGAAAAGGCATAATGATTGCGGTTTTAATGATGGATGATACAAATTGCCATTTAATAGAGCATTGGCATACACAGATTTGGGAAACGGAATATAAATTTGCATTGGAATTGAGTGATTCATTCTAATGACTTAACGGTGATTACCAATATTTGATTATAATTTTGTCTATTGAAATCGTAAATTTCATCATTAATGTCATTCATTCTCCTGTTCCCATGCGCCACCTTGGACAATGAAAGGATGCTTCGGAATTGTACTCACATTTCAATTGCATATTAAATTAGTTTACAGACTTAAACTGTCTTTTTTACTTCCCTGGACATATATATATATATATATATATATATCCCTTTAAACTATCACAGAGCAATGCTTGCATTCATTTTGAAACATAAAACCTATTTTCTATTCAAAGTTATTTTCGAAAATTTTAAAGTATGGCCAACACTTACACTCCACTCTTAGCTGTTACTGGAGGAAAAAGAGATCTGAAAATGAAAGTTCGAGTAGCTCATATTTGGTGTATACCAAATAAGAAGGACCCCAATGACATTACTTTCATGAACCTCATATTAGTTGATGACAAGGTTTGTTGTATTCTTATTTGTAACATTGCTATTGCAGTTTTATAACGTCTTTGTTGTGTGTCTTAACATGATAATATATGCTTTTGTCGTTGTTTGTAGGGTGGAAGGATCCATGCAACCGTTAGAAGAGATTTGGTTGCCAAGTTCAAGCAAATGGTGAAAGAAGGAGTTACTTACGAACAAACAAATGCAGCTGTCGGATTTAACGATGGGCAATTTAAGATGACAAGTCACAAGTACAAGCTTACTCTGATGGGTCATTCATAAGCTTATGAACTAACGTTTTCACTACAAGATACTTAGTAATGTTTTTTTTAAGTTGTTTCGGCCAAATTTATAAGCATTGTATAAAGTTTGATGTTTCTAATAATTGTGATTAATTTAAGGTGTCTTTTATGTAGAGGCAATCAGATTCATTGCTCTCTTTGGTCCTAGTTTGCTGACAAGGTTGCTAATTATTTTGAGCAACACAACGTTTCAGCCCCTGTCATATTGATTCTTCAGTTCTACAAAACAAGAAAATATTTAGGTATACATGTAATGGAAGTATTTGTGTTTTGGTATTTATGTATGCATAAAAGATGCATGTCAAGGCCTTATATTTTTATTCCTTTTCTTTTTGATGAAAATGTAGGTGCTATGGGCGTTGCCAACAACTTCTATGGAACAAATGTGATCTTGAATGGGGATTTACCGGAAGTTGAAGCGTATAAAACAAAGTAATTATATTTATTCAGTTATCATTACTTTGTATTCTAATTGATTTCAACATAAAAATGATGTGCTTAATATCATTAGTTTTTATCATTATTCATTTTAGGAATAGAGATGATATACTTAAGTTATGTTATTTTTAGGATGAAAGCTGCTAAGATAGACATGAGTCAGGGTGTCAGCCAAATGTCAGCGCATCAATCTGTTTCATTGACTGAGGATTTGCTTAAAACAAAAAAGATGACCATTGAAAACTTGATTGAGGCTACCAAGGTAAATTCTATTAGTCTGCAAGAATATAATATGTTGTAGGTTAATCTCCAATATGAACATAAACTTTCAGTAGCAAATTATAACGTTGAATGATATTATGTAGGTGTGTCAAGGTTTTATTTTTGCAACGATATGTGAAGTTGAGACCAGTGTGGACTGGTACTTTCGTTCATGTACCAAATGTGCGTCGTTGGTTACTGTTGTAGACGGCAACCTTTGTTGTAAGAAGTGTAGTGTCTGCAAGAGCGTTGTGCCAAGGTAATAAAAATCAACTTGATCTGAATTTGATTTGTTTGTTTCTATATGACATTCGTTGTTATAATATTAAAATCTGCCTATTAGGTACAAACTACATGTTATAGCAATGGACGATACAGGCTCTGCGACTTTTGTTATGTTTGATAGGATTGTGACCCAGTTCGTTGGTCGTAACGTGCAGGAGCTGATTGATGGCATTCAGAAGGTTTGATTTGTGAAACATTATATTACCTCCATCGTTGGATTAGCATTTTGTTGTTTACATATGAACTGATTATAATAAAATTGCAGTTGTGTCTGATGATGTTAATTTTTTTGCTTTTAAAGGAAAACAAAGATGATGATTATCCTGCTGAATTTAAGGTCTTTGTGTACAAACAAATACTATTTAAGGTAGAAGTCAGTGAAGGCGATGTGACAAGAAAATACAGAAAATATGCGGTTAAGAAAGCAACTGATGATGTTGACACTATTGCTGGTTTTCTCTCTAAGCATAAGTTAAATGTATGATATTTTGTTTTTTTTTTGTTTCTTTGGTTCCTTAAGAATTCTGTTTCAATATTTAAATACTATGAAAAACGTGATGCATTGTTTCTGTAATGCAAATATGCTTTCCTGATTGTTTTTTATTTGTATTTTTCTATATTGCGGCAAAAATTAGCAATCCAACGAAGATGTTGCGGCTGACATAAGTGTTGATGCCAGTGAAGCGATCCCTGCTCATGTTAACACGGTATGATATATATTGATAATACAATCTAATTAGATATTATTGTAGAAATTTGATTCAGATCAATCTTATTTAATCTCACATCATACGTGTTTGCAGAACGTTGTTGAATGCGCTGATTCGTGTAGTGACACAAACATGGTTCACACACCTACAAGCAAGTCTTCCATGAAGAGATCGTCTGGTGAAATGGAATCTGCTGTTGTTGGCAGTTTGGAAATTGGACAAACCTCTGTTACACAGCCAACGAAGCTGGTGCGCGTCAAAGTTGAACCTAATGAATAAATCTGTATGTGTGTTGCTGAAGATGAAATTTTGTCTTATGCTTTTGTGTGTCTGTCGTGTTTAACATTAATGTTGTGAATCGAAATATTTTTATGGCGGTTTGTGTTCTTTTGATATATTTAGTTTATCGTTCTTGGACAAATCGTTTTTTGCTTTAGTTATCATTGATGAACGATATCATTTGAATGTTTAAATCTATTTCAGATCTTTTGTGAGCAGATGTTATATTTTTTCTACCAAATATAAGTTCGAAATGTTTATTTGGGTTTAATATTCCTTAGGTTCTTTTGATAATTTGTCTGTTAAAGATAATTCGAGGTTTTTCTTGCATTGTCTAATTGCTATAACATGTGAACCGTGATCAGATGTTTAGCGAACCGAACTTTAACTTTGGTTTACCTATATAAACGGTGTTTATAAATCTGTACATGTATTCCTATAAAAAAAAATCAAAATGTGCAAATGTATAGATCGCCGCTATTTAGAATGATATTATCGCTATATTAATTTTTGATGTATAATCACCGCAATTTAAAGATAACTTACGAATGTTTTAATATTATAAAACAAAATGACGCAATAAGCTGTTATAGTTTTTTTGTGTTGTTCATACAGTTGCTAATCACCGCCGTTTAGAAACACAGTTTATCTTTGTTGTTATTTTTCAATGTAAGGTCATTGCAAAATTTGGTAATTTGTCGAGTTAGAGCTTACAGCTATATACGAATAAATATATAGGATGGTACTATTCAATGGTCAATCACTGGTATATGGATCAAAATAAGAGTATTGCTGAGTTATGTTTTGTTCAATGTATTTATTAAATAATTTTGGGCGTTTTCTTAGACTTTAAAGCCACAATAAATCCTTCCAATACCATTGATGAGCATTGAATACGTCATTAAGCTTAAATGTTGCAGTCCATAATGTTGATTTTTCTCAAATGCTTGCTGTTTGACCTTTGTTATAGTTGAAACCGTTCAAATGGTAATGATTAAGGGCGCCTTTTCCATGCCAATAATTACTAATTAATCATGATTATTATTCCCAATGATTCCTTTTATATGTTACAATTAGTCTCAGCGGATTATCACATGCCAAAAAAAAAGTTCAAGCTTTGCATCTTTCTTTTTACACATACAAACTATCCAAACAAGCAAGCTGACATCCATGGCTTTGACATGGTGAAGCAGACATCATTTGCCTTATATAGTCTCAGAGGTAATTAGTATTTACACCACATTTCTGTCCTTCCTCTTTATTCATTTTGTGATCTTGGAAGTTTATAATTTATGTTTTTATTATGTCTTGAATCGCAGCTGACGTTGATTGGTTGGGGACACTTGGTAATGAGGATCTTTTTGAGATTGCTCAACTAAAATGGCGCTCTTTTATGGTTGAGTTTAACCTCAAGAAGTTATATCCATTAGATCATGCTTTGTCTATTATTTTTTTGATTTGATCACAATCTTACGCTCTTCGTTAATTGATTCAGCCAAGTGTTCCTCTTTCATCCCTTTTGGTGGAGACAATGGGATCTAATCTTAGCAGGTTTGCAGTGTTGAACGACCCTGGATATAATGAGATCGAAGTTTTTGTGGAAAAGATATACAGCCATTTTTGCTTTTCTCATGGCTGGCCTGAACTAAATGGCTTATACAACCTGAAGCATGGTGTTGCTGTGACTTTGGTTAATGTTCAGGCAAATCGATTTGTAATCCAAGTGAAGGATCGTTATGGGGAAGAGATCAACTATCCGAAGACAAATCCTCCTATGTCTTTGAGGTTGAATCGTGATTTATTCTCTTCAACTCTAGGATCCTTATTCACAACAAGCACGAATCTCCCCTATAGGCATGATCCTAATAACTTCAAATTCTGTTTTTCTAAGTGGTTGAGTGATGATGAAATCAAAAAAGGTTTTCTGGTATGGTGCTTTCATGTTTTAATTAATATGTTTGATTTTATCTTTGTTGATTATGAACATATTCACGTGTACGCATATTATCCCAAGTCGCATGTCTTTACTAAGAATAAGACGTTGAATCGCGGTGTCTTTAAAAAGCAGTTTCTAACTGGTGTTTTTTGTTTCAGGCACTCTCTTATGACCCAATAATAAACTCTGTTATGCCAGTAAACACCAAGGAATTTAATTTGACAGATGATACGGGGCACATATGGAGATGCACCGTTGCATTGGTGAATTGTCGTGAACCGTATTATAAGATCGAGGGCGAATGGAAAAATATGTGTACCACTCATAGACTAACTTCGCGGTCTTTTATCAGGATTGGTGCCCCCGGCGTTGGAGCTAATACTTCTTTTTACATCACATTGATATTCTAGACTATGCATTTGGTTACTGAATTGTATGAAGACTGATAGGTTAATTTCATTTTAAGCTGATGTTCTGTATTACGTATACTGTTCTTCTCCCTGGGTTATGTTATTGGTCTATGCTACTTTATGAATTCGGTTTTTCCTCAACAATAAACTTTAATAAAATTTGATGCCCATTTTCGAAATTTATATAGTGTATTGTTAAATTAGCAAGGAGTCCGTGATTGACAATAACTTCAGATTGTGTAGTTCGACGGTACTTATATTATAATTAACGTGTTGCATATATGCAACGTACATGTCGAATAATATTTATCGTACACCGCAGTTTAGAAACTTCTTTATGCTTGGGATTTGTACATATGTTATTCGTCACTATGCTGTAAACTTACATGGTTCGTATAAATTGTCATCAAATTTAGAAACACCGCGATTATAAACTGCTTTTTAAAGACACCGCGATTCAATGTCTTATTCTTAGTAAAGACATGTGACTTGGGGATAATAAAATTATTGTCAAATGCAATGTTCAATCTTATAAGAATCACGATTTAGAAAATTATTTTTAAATTCACCGCGATCAAGGTGTTACCCTTAGCAAAGATTTGCTAATCAAGGCGAGGTTTTTACTGTTTTATTAAGAGATGCACTATTTAAATTATTAAAAAGAATTAAAAAGAATCACGTGTAATTTGACATTGAGCTATATTTTTTTCCATTAAAAACCTGCGAATTCATGCACTTTGTATTATGACCTTTCATCTATTCCTATTCAACTTGCTATTAATGATCTATCATGAAGTATATGCAATCATAAATGACACACCTTGATATAACCAATGTTAGTAATATACACCTTGACATAATCAATGATAGTAATATGCTATGTCCATTGGAAATACCAATTTATCGTTTATGTGTCCTCTAAACATGTGTTGTGCCATTAATCTATCAAATTATGAACTTAGTGTACCAAACTGTAGACAAGGCTTATGTGAAACTAACTTACCAAATTGATGAATGCTTCTGAAACAAAATAATGGAGACAAACAACAAAAGGAAGACTCTTTCCAGCCATGCGCAATCTGAAAATGACGGTCATATACAAGCTCAAGAAAAACGCAACATCACAGTAGATTGCTTTCCTCTGACAACTCACGCAAACGGTAAGTATAGCTTTCAATTTCAGCTGTTTTACGTAGTTCTGTACACGTTAAAAAGTGTTGTGATTATAAACAGATTTTCCAGTGTCCGAACGCCGCAGTAATGTCATGGAAGAACTTAAACAGCTTGCACCTGGTAAACATGTTATAAGTAATAAGAAGCAGCGTACTACGAGCACAAAAGGAGGAGAGAACTTTAATTGTAATGAGAAGAGTGAGGATTCTGCAACAATGAAAAGTTCAGGTTAGTTAATTTCGAATATCTTGGTATTGTCTTACAATTTTAAACGTGGCAGTATAGTTTCCTCTTGATATTTACACGCCTTTTTTAATTGTATAGAATGTGAGTCATATGTCGACGCCAATGGTCAATTGCATAAAAGAAGGAAGACTCATTCCAACCATTCATTTTATGAAAATCACGGTCAAGTGCCAATAGTAGAAACGCGCCCAAGTGCAGGTTCATGCTTTCCTTTGAGAGATATAACAAATGGTGAGTGTAGCTTACAAAGTCCATCTTTTTCCCCTGTTATTTTCAAATGGCGGTGTATTGCGACTAAATGAATCATTTGCAATGTCCAAACGCCACAATAATATTATAGGACATACTAAGATTCTTGGACCGGGTAAACATAATATAAACAATTCCAAGCTGCGTATATCAAGCATCAAACTACGCGAGACATTTGACCCTAACAAGATAAGTGAGGATTGTGCAATTCTGAAAAACTCAGGTTAGTTGATTTTGAAACTGCGGTAGTTAGTTACAGTTTCATACGTCACGTAATTGTTTCTATTTAGTAAATTATACACTACAACACACTTTGTGTCTTATTTTCAGATTATTAAACTTTATAATTTAAGGTTCTTCTAACTATTATATTCTTGCGCATTTTACATTGATGCAGTTGATCAATCAAGCTATTCTCAATATAAAGAATTCAATTTTTTGGTTAACAACTCAAATATAGATGAAGGTGGGACTGCATGTATTTCTAATGAGGAAATAATACTGAACTGCCTTGAAAATCAAGAGGATACTGATATACCGCTAAATACAGGTAAGTCTGTTAATTGTTCAAACTATAGTATATAAAAAAGTACATGTTATTGTTTATAACTTATAGTATTCAAGGTTTTGGTAAATATGATAATTAATTTAACCGACATAATTGTACAAGACAGACTATAGGAATGTTTTTGAACTTCCATTTTAAATTGTTCATCTGTATAATTTCTATTTCATTATACCTCTTTTAAATTATTTTTGCTTCGATCTACAGAATTTTATACGCCTATTGATGATGGAGAAGTCAGAGTGTATCATGTACCTGATGATGTATGTTCAAATGGAATGATCGGTACTAATTCAGGTATTTTTCTTTCATCACTTATTTGTTTCCACCAGTGTACACAGTCAATCATCTGATTGATTATTAAAACAATTAATATACACTATCATTTAATTATGTACTTACATTAACGTCCTATTCAATAAATACACGTATAGATTATGTGAACTTTGGCATGCCTGATTGTGAATGCATCAAGTGTGGAGCAAAAATGTGGTATGATGAAAGGACTGAAAAGGATAAAAACCCAATTGTACTAGATTTTTCTTTGTGTTGTAAACAAGGGACGGTTAAGATTGCATATCCTCCCTTGCCGGAAATTTTGAAAGATTTGTATCACAAGAATGATCGGATAAGCAAGTTTTTTATGGAAAATATCTGTTCATTTAACAGTATGTTTGCCTTCACATCAATGGGAGGTAATATTGACTCATCAATGAACAAAGGAGTTGCTCCACCAACGTTTGTGTTGAACGATGAGAATTATCATCAGATTGGGAGTTTGTTGCCGCAACCAGGAAACCAACCAAAGTTTGCTCAATTATACATCTATGACACAAACAATGAGATAAAGAACAGGATGACATCTGTCGGGTGAGTGGTATTTTTTGTTTACTTTTTTTGCAATTTAGTTTACAGTGGTTTGTACGATATGTTTATATTGAATTATAAGTTTGTTTAAACTTATATATGCTTATACTAGTTGAGTTTTTATTGTAGAATGGTAGACGATCGTAATTCAATCAGGTCATCAATAGTGGAAGAGTTGAAGCACTCACTAGATGTCTGTAATTCATACGTAAAGACTTATAGAACAGCAAGGGATAAATTGATGGAGAACAACCACCCTACAGTCAAGTTGAGAATATTGGGCAAGAGAAACCGTGATGGTAGGACATACAATATGCCAACAGCCTCTGAGGTAGCAGCTTTGATAGTAGGTGCTTTCGACTCATCAGATTTTGATCGAGATATTGTTGTTGAAGAGCGGACTGGGTTTTTGAAGCGGATATCTATTGTTGAACCTTCCTATTTTCCATTGCAATATCTATTATTATTCCCAATGGGGGAGGATGGTTATAGGAAAGACATAGAATACCAAGTAAGTGACAGAAAAGCTGCTATCAAGAAACTCTTTGTTACACAAAAAGAATTGATAGCGTATAGAATTCAACAACGTGAGAGAGATTATTCCACGATTGTGTTTTCAAGGCGCCTGCTTCAATAATTTTTATGTGACTCATACAGTATGATCGAGTACGTTAGGTTAAGATGGGCAAGGGATCATCAGAAAGAACTAAGGTCTCATATGTATAAAGGTATGACTAAAGCAGTGTTGAGAGGGGAGACTGATCCGAGTTCTACAGGTAAAAGAATAGTCTTACCGTCAACATTTGTCGGTGGTCCCCGGTACATGATTCAGAATTACCAGGATGCAATGGCTATATGTGGATATCTTGGGTACCCGGATTTATTTATAACGTTTACATGCAATCATAAATGGCCCGAGGTAGTTGATTTTCTAAAGCTGCATAACATGAGTCCAGCAGATAGACCAGATCTATCATGTAGAATTTTCAAGCTCAAGCTGGATCATTTAATAAAAGAGATCAAGAAGGGTGAGATATTCGGCGAAGTCAAAGCAAGTAAGTATCTTTTTTATAGTGAACATTTACTGTATAATTATTTTTGCAATCACCATCTAATCATTTCATATATCATATTATTGTGATGTTCATTTATAAAGTTTTTAAATTCTGCAGTGATATACACCATTGAATTTCAGAAGCATGGATTACCACACACACACATTTTGGTTTTCCTTAAATCAAAGTATCGATGCGTTAAAGCTGAACAGATAGACAAAATTATATCTGTTGAAATTCCAGACAAAGATGTTGAGCCTGAGTTATTCAATATAGTGACTTCATTGATGATTCATGGTCCATGTGGTCCACAAAACAAGGGTTCTCCGTGCATGGATAAGAAAAAAAAGTGTACGAAACACTTTCCGAAGAAGTTTGTAGAGCATACAGTGATTGATCAAGATAGATTTCCAGTTTATAGACGGAGAGATAATGGTGCATCTGTTAAAAAAGGTGAAAGCTTTGCTGATAACAGGTTTGTTGTGCCTTATAACAAAGTATTGTTGTTAAAGTACAAAGCACATATTAACG
>Ga0315913_1008493_pt1 | contig 12180 bp, 6 predicted proteins | sample MpolsnodulesMG_FD_207736 | JGI IMG/M metagenome (GOLD analysis project Ga0315913, IMG submission 207736) | Medicago polymorpha root nodule microbial communities from Los Angeles, California, United States - small nodules | ecosystem: Host-associated > Plants > Roots > Nodule | place: USA... | reverse complement strand
TTGTAATGTTCCCAAGATATACCACAAAAGTCTCCTGTTGCGGAAATTTGGCGGTCACAGGCACTGCAAATAGAACATTAAAAGTACTTTAAATGGGAGCTTGAATGTTTATTTATGCTAATATTGGTATATACCAGTAATATCACTTAATGATTTACCGGAATGTTACACATATACATAGGTACCATGTACTGTTTATATGTTTCGGTAACTATACTTTTAATGTCACTGGGACATATTTAACAAATATTACAGCCATATTTTTATAATATTTATTTATACGGTGTGGTCCATTATATTGTTTGCAACAAAAAGCACTTTTCTATTATTTAATTCTTAGAAAATTGTATTTTTGGTAAACGTAAACATTGACCATTTGTTAGTGTACACAAAATACAAAAAGGTTTTTTTTTAAATATAAGAGAATTTAACCAAAACCATTGCAATGGTTAAATAGCATATTTTTTTTAATGGAACCGCGGTGAAGAAAATTATATAGGGGCAAAACCAATACTTTTAATATTTACCAACAACAATTTTATCAGTATTATAATTATATATGTATTTTGTGGACTAACAAAAAGTTTTTAATTTTATCAAAAGTACAATTATGTAAGAATTAAATAAAAAAGTGCCTTTTGTTGCAAACAATAATAATGGACCAAGTTGTATAAATATAGGTATTATAAAAACATCGCAGTAATTTTGTTACATATCAAATATAATTGTTCTAACTCAGAAGCTTATTTATTTTTTCTGTATACATATTTTTGAAGACCAACTTTTGTCACTATGTATAGTTTCCAAAATATTACAAAAAACACATTTGTTGCAAACTTAATATTATGGACTATAAAAATACGACGATTTGCATTATATTAAAAAAGCAGTCAAATGTAATATTTTGTTTATACCTTTTCAAGAGTGTGGCCTAAAGAAGGGAATGTAATAAAAAACAACACAAATAAAAGCTTATATAAAATTTATTTTAAATGAAAGTTACGTATAATAAATACAACAAAGCTAAGAACAATATAATAATTATTAATATATCCTAAACAATAAAAATAGGACAGATACACTAACAGACTTTAAAGTACATTATACATGTTATCAAAAATTAGAAGACTAAAAAATTAAGTATAATATAACATAAAGACCCTCAATTAGTTTAACTTTTTTTTTGTAACTGTTGCAGAGTTAGAATACCCACACAAAAAAGATGGTAACCTTATAAAATATATTCAACATAAACTGTATCTATTTATTACATTAGTAAACAATATCTTTTATATTAGCCAAAAATATATAAAGCATTCTATTAAAAAATATGTACTTTTTGTCGTTTTCTATATATATGCAAAGTTGCCGAAAACTAAAAAGCTGTATTGGAAATATAAAAGTTTCGCCTGTATGTCAGTTTATTTATTTTTCTCATAGGATTACAAAATAATAAGTTATAAGGAGTGCTACTTTTAATACAAAGTTTAAGAAAAAAAAATTGAAAACCATTTACACATTTGTTTCCTTATTTTTCCCTCAGCCTTCTTTGCTTTGCATGTCGTAGCCACTCACTTGCGGCATTTTCAAATTCTTTTTGCGAACATGAAGTTTTTTTGTGCACCACATCTAAAAATACATAATTAGTGTTTAAGCAACTCATAGAAAACATTCCTGTATAAGATTGATTAATGGTAAGGTATGTCTAGATTTTAACACGGCTAAGGTTAACGCACCACATACGCGGACTCACCGCGCGCGTGACACCCTCTCATCGCATGTATTGCAAGCGTAAGTGCGCCGTTTACATTTGCATACAATAGAGTGTTGCGCTTACATTTTTCGTGTCAAATTTATATGCCGTCATCTTGAGCACAGAATAATAGGTATTTATGAAACTAATGGAAAAGTGAATGTATTGCATTGCACAAGACATCTTATGGGTTCTGGTCTTTTTTTGGCAATATAAATCCATATGAAAAGTATTATTTTATGCATTTAGAAAAACACGTTTTATGTTGCTATCCTAATTAAATATACATGTTATTGCAATATCTAAAGGCATATTTTTTTCAGTGTAAAATTATACTTTTAATCTAAATCATGTAAAACTTTTCGGAAAAATGACAAAATAATAAACTTACCAAATATACATTTAATAAGGTTCGAGTTGCCAATGGGAAAGTTGTTTTTTCGCCCAGTCAGCGAACAGGCTTCAGCCAAAGTATTTGATAAAATTGCCCGAAAAATGCGGACAATAAAATCTTTTGCACTCGTTCCTCCAATTTTCTTTATATGATTAATCTATAAAGAAAAAAGGTTAAATAAGTTATTTAAAAGTCATCAGCTTTTGTGCTTTGCTTTCCAAAAATAGACATCCTATGCAAGCCTGAGTTTTAACAAATCTATATAATAATTTTTAATGAATCTTTATACTCAACAGCTCAATATGGCTTCAGTTTACACTTTAAAATTTAAAAAGAATTACAAAATATAAAAAAAATAAAGACAAAATGTGTTAATGATATGTAAGTGACAGATATAATATTGAATGCTATACTTTTTTTAGTAATTATTCAGTTCTAAAATATAATTAAACAAAAAACAAATAGTTTACAAAACTGCATTTTTTAAGATTAAGCAGAATAACTAAATGCTATATTTTGAAAAAGGCAAGCAGTGATAAAGAATTTAAATATTTTATTTATTTATTAACATCACAAACAATAGCCAGGGAGGCTGGTGGTTGTACAATGAACAAAATCTAAAATTAAAAATACAATAAGTCATCAGCTAAAATTTACAACTGGATTTCCAACCTATTTAATTTGTTCTTAAATGAGTAGAGACTGGGTAAGCCATATTTACCAAAATAAATACCCAAATATGTAAGTTTTCAAGTAAACATTTTCCTTAAATAATCAAATTATTTTATTTTATAAAATGGAGAAAAAAATTGTCTAAAACGCGTATTAAATAGCACTTATTCGTAAGCCACAGTCCTCTTCTTTGGCTCAGAGTATTTATCAAAAATTGTAGGTGTTGTAATTATTATTATAAAAATATATTACTTACAAAGTTATGTTTCTGGGTTTCGCTTGTTGATATGTAATCATTTAGTAAATCCAGTTCGTCCAATGTGCGAATTGGTAACTGTACTGGCAGTGGCTCATTAGCTATAATTTCTTTGGAAGCCAAATCGTTTAGCCTTTCCTTGATTTCTTCAACATCCAATTGCACTTTTGACATCATCTGGAATAAAGCATCCTGCTGTGTGAGCATTTTAGTAATTTCCTGTCCTAAATTATAATGAAATAGTTTTAAGTGTGTAAACATTTTATAATTTTGAATTTAAGAGCATTAAAGATCTACATAAAAAAAATCCTCACCTAAATAAGAAGCTGGACAACTGGAAACTGTCGGCGTAGCGGATAGTGACCCTAAAACAAAGAAAGTAGTTTATATTATAGTACACTATATATATTATATAATATAGTACACTATATTATATAATCTTATTGCAAATAACAATTGTTCCTTCAGGTTAGTGATGCGATTTTAAAAGCATAGCTTTTGAATTGCTTTTTAAAGGTTTGAAGGCATTTAATTATTATATTTGTCTATAAGATACCTCCTTAAAATGTTGGTAGACAAAGCAAATTAAGCTAAGATACTATAAAATCACCCCACTGAACTGAAAATAATTTAACAATTAATACAAGCAAATTACGGCTTTTGTCAAAAAGCATACAATTATAACTTTAAAATGATACAATTTTTAAAAAAATTATATTAAATATCTGTAGCCATTCCTCACAAACCTGTGCTATTCGATTGGCCACCTGTGTCTACCTCTCTGTCTATCACATACTGAAATTATTTAAAAATTAATTAAAACTTTGTCAGTATAAAGGTCATATAACCAATTGCTAATCTTTCTTAATTTAGTTTTTTGCCTACTGGCTATTTTTATTTAAACTGCAGTTTACTTTTGTAAAATTTACACATTAATGTTATTTAGACCAACGCTAATAACTTGGTATGTTTGTCTCCATTAGTAACGTTTTATTTTTATTTTATTATATTGTAATAACTTTTTTTGTGATGTAAGCATATGATATATTGACATGTGCATCTGTTGGTAATAATGGATATTGTGCAAAATAAAATATTTTGCATTTAACATATAAATACTTTTTGAAGTCATGACCACTGTTATAGGTATAGAAACATTCATAAAAATCATTATCCTTACTTGTTTAGGTTCCTCAAATATCACCTTTGATCCTTTGGGTATGGAGGTACAATTTGTTACTGGTTCAGCATCAGTCACTTCTAAAATTTCTGTAAATTTGGTAAGGGAGAAGTCGGCTTCAGCTAAAACACAAACATTAAAACAAAATTAAAATAAAAAAAAATATATCTTGCTACTTTCTAATCAAACTTAAGGCTGTACAATTTTAAAAATGTGATAGCTTGAGAATTTGTTGCATGTTTTGACACTTTAGATCCCAGCGAGGTGAATATATTTTATAGGTTGATAAAGAAAAAAGTAGGAAAAATGTTTGTAATTATTACTAAATGACTTGTAAAAAAAGTAATAAATTTAGACCAATATCTCAAAATCTACATTGGCTTTATCTTTATATTGATAAAAGAGAAGAAAAAATTATAGTTTATTGCCATTTACACATAAATAATATCCAGTTTAGTATTTAACCTATTACCTATCTCAAAAGCTTGTAATATATTTTGTTTAAAATCCTGTATACTTAAATAGTTTATACACACAGTAACTTACTTTCACGAAAATTGAGGTCCAGCATATAGTCCTCGAAGCTATTCTTCGGATTGCTTAAAGTTTGAGGGTCTAAAATAAAAAAAAAAAATAATATAATACTTATTCTAATAAACTGTTACTTTAATATAGAGTGCTTCCAATTTATTTTGTGTCACTTTTAAATGGCTCTAAACCCCAGTAGCACAACAAAATTGGGCCAATATTGTTTTGCTATATAAATATATTGGCCCAAATATTGCAAACGCGAGATTTTTTTATATTGGTACAATATATGTTTACTATATTCTCGCAAAAATAATTGATTGTCAATATAGAAGCAAGATATTTTGTCAATAAACATCTAATATCGACTCGGAATTTACTTTATAATGTTTTTAATATTGCTGCGCCAAGTTTTCTCATTTTTAAAATTTAAAAAACCCTAAATAAATATAACCCCAATATTGGAAAAAGATTGTATCATAATATTGAAACCAAAGCTCTTGCCAATATGTCACCAATATTGGCTAACAATTTACACAGGTAGAAATATTGGGCCAATTTTACAACATTGGCCCAATACTGGTTCAATATTGGGCCAATATTGTGTGCTACTGGGGAAATATTTATTTTTTGAGCTAAAAAGTTAAACTAAAAGGCAGAGCAATTTATACAATTTTTGACTTAATAAAATAAAACTTTTTGCAAAACCTTACAGTCTGCTCTTTAGTTCAAATTTTTAGCTAAAAAAATAAATATTTAACAACCCTGTAAAAGTGGAACAAAACAAATTGGAAGCACTGTACCTTTTGGTATCTAAAGTATTTTTTAAAAGTTATTAACACCTACTTTTTTGTGAAAAGATTTCCTTTTTTTTTTCTTTCTGCCGCTCATCTTCTTCTGCAGGACTAAAATAGTCCCGGGGTTTTACTTTCCTATAACCCCTGCCCACTTTTTCTGATGCGTCTCCTTTAGCCTTTGCCTTGGCTTCTAGAAGTGAATCTGAAATGTATTACTTAAGTCAATTTTTACTATTTAAATTTAATAACAATTTTAAAAACAATAAGTATGATATAATTACCACAAATATATTCGACCTCTACAGGATATTCCTGCCAATCGTCCTTAGGTGGAAAATTTTTGGCTATATAAATATGTGCGTATTTTTCTGAGGGCCACCTGCAGAATTTGTTGTCCTTTACCAGCCAGGACAGTGGCACTTCCGATACAATTTCCTCATCATCATCTGCTTCGTCTAGGAATTTGACAACTGCGTAACTCATCTAAAATATACAACTTAGTACGCAGCCAAAGTAGTAAAATCTATCACTAAATTAACAGTTTAGAAACTACTCCTTATTTTGTACAATTTTTCATTTTTCCTCCGCTTCTTTTTACCTTCTCCCCATCCCAATCTTAATTTTTAAATAAAATATAATATATACCTGAAAACCCCTGAAACAACATATTATTCGATTTAACAATTTTATTTTTATCCCCTCTCCTTTTTAAATCCCACTAAAATTTTTGGTTAAAATGTCATAGATTTCAAAATCAAAATCTGTAAAGGTACTAAAAAAATCCTGAAAAAACATAAAAATAGAATTTTTACAACAATTTTCAATCTTCAGCCCCTCTTCTTTTTACCCCTGCTCCAATTATTGGTCAAAATGTCATATAGATTGTTAAATTGAAACCAGTATACCAAAAAGAACATAAAATGATATATAACTTGAAATTTTAGAACACTTTTACTTTTTTACCCCCACTCCAATTTTTTGTTCAAATGTCTTAGAGATTGCAAAACCTTTTTCTGAATCGATTTGGCGCAAAAACGACAGACAAAATGACAGTTTTTATACACGTTTTGGGATATTTTATTGTTTTTTTTTTTAACGATAGTACCCTACTTTTTTTACCTTGTAGTTGCCTGGTTGGGTTTTCACCACTATATTTTTACAGCCAAAAAGTAACAGAAAAAGTAACCACACAAATGTGGTTAAGAGTATAAATAGGACTAGTCCACAGATTTTTACACTTACAAAACAAATTGTAAGTGTATAAATAGGACAAATCCAAATTTATTGACTCTTAGAAAATCTCCTTTTTAAGGAGTCGACCTAAAATGGAAACCTGAAAAACTTAAAAAAAAGATTAGTAAATTCAATCAACTAAATAAAACTCTAACGTTTCGGTGACCAATCTGTCACCGTTCTCAAAGAAAATTAACAAGCGTATGTAATAGTATGTATAGAATATATAGAACTTACCTATTTTTTTTCCCTAAGAAGAGTTTTTTTTTTAGTATAAAATACATATTAAATAATTTATGTTTCAACATACTCGTACTGAATTCAATGTTAATAAAACAGTTTAATTATTCTTTTATGTACAAACCTTGAACCCCCCTTTTACCCCCTTGGGGATGAAATTTTTAAAAAATCCTTCCTTAGTGAAGGCCTACATTATAAACGGAATGTCTCTTCCAAATTTCATGTTTCTTGGACAACTGGTTTGGGCTGGGCATTGATATGTCAGTCAGTCATTCAGTCAGTCAGTCAGTCTTCTATTTTATATACAGGGCGTGCCAACAAGGTGTACGGCTAAGATAGCGCCTAAACGGTAAGAGGTATACAAAAAACCGCTGCAAATTGAATCAATACTTCCACATTACTGTTACTGATCGCCCGTATCAGACATATTACTCGACTTTTACGAAAAATCACAATTTTTTTGGTAATTACATTTTTCCAACTATTTTTGGTTAAAATGTCATATTAATTGTAAAATTGAAATCTGTGTACCAAAAAACCCCGGAAAGGACATATTACTCGATTTTTTACGCAAAATAACTTTTTGCCAATTACCTCCCCCCCCCACTATTTTTTGTTGAAATGTCATATCAATTGTAAAATCGAAATCTGTGTACCAAAACAACCCGAAAACGAAATATTACTAGATTTTTTACAAAAAAAACACAATATTTGCTAATTTCCCCCAACTTCCCCTCCCACTATTTTTACTTAAAATGACATATCGATTGTAAAATTGAAATCCTTGTATCAAAAAACCCCAAAAATGACTTATTACTCGATTTTTTACGCAAAATCACTATTTTTGGCTAATTACCCCCCCCCCCACAGTTTTTTGTTAAAATGTCATATCAAATGTAAAATCAAAATCTGTGTACCAAAAAACACTGAAAAAGACTTTATACTCGTTTTTTTACGCAAAATCACAATTTTTTGTTAATTAACCCCAATTTCACCCCTCCCCCTGAACCAAATTAGCTCAAAAACAATCCGAACCCTTCTCTTATGGATACCCACCTGTGTACCAAATTTGAAGTTGATAGCTCAATTCCTTCAAAAATTATCGAGGGAACTAACAGACAGACCGACCGACAGACCGACCGACACAAATTTTTTTTTTGCTCAAATTAGATTTTCTTTACGTTTTGGGCTATTTTAAGCCCTTTTAGCTGATAAAAATTTTTGAAAATTTTTGGACTGTTACTATACTTCCCATTACTTTGTAATGTGGAAGTAAAAGTTTCAGAGCAAAGTTGCATGGTTAATCAAAATCTACAAACGTAAAATAGATTTAAGTATACAGGGTGGCCCAAAAAAGAGGTATCAAATAAAAATATAATTTTTTAAATGGGACACCCGGTATCTTTTTACATTTTTGGTTTCTGCTTAAAATAGCGAGTATAATGATGTATCGCGTGTCAAGATTCGATTGTTTCTTCAGGAGCTATAAACAATTGAAAATCGACATTTTAGCCTATTTGACAGCTATTTGTGCCAAAACGGTATAAGATAGAGCAAAATAAATTTTACATTCCTATCTTGATTTTTTAAGACCTATCTAATAGTAGTTACATAAATGGTACCACATGGTACCAGATTTGGTACCACTTTTGGTACCATCATGGGACTACAGTTGTGAAATTTATTTTGCTCTATCTTGTACCGTTTTGGCACAAATAGCAGTGGAATGGGCTAAAATGTCGATTTTCAATTGTTTATAGCTCCTGAAGAAACAATCGAATCTTGACACGCGATACGTCATTATACTCGCTATTTTAAGCAGAACCCAAAAATGTAAAAAGATACCGGGTGTCCCATTTAAAAAATTATATTTTTATTTGGTACCGCTTTTTTGGGCCACCCTGTATATTTAAAATTATTTTACGTTTGTAGATTTTCATTAACCATGCAACTTTCCTCTGGAACTTTTTTGTATACCTCTTACCGTTTAGGCGCTATCTTAGCCGTGCGCCTTGTTGACGCACCCTGATAGAGATTATTTTTAGCAGAAATTTCATACAAAAATTTCACCCATTAAGTTTAGAAGACAAATTTTTAACCAAGTACAATTTTAATCAGGCCATAATAGTGTCATTAAAAATGAACTGGCCAACTAGAAATTTTTAATTTCGATAGGTTTAAATAGTTAGATCCCTTTTAGTGAATACGGGTGATATTTCTTAAGAAAATAAATGGGAATTTGAATTTCTATATTTAGAGCTAATTTATCATTAAGTCCAATTAATAATTTTTGTTGTAAAATAATTTAATATGTTACAAATTTTTTGGACAGGCCTCAGGACAGGCCGTACTTTTATGTATCAGTTTTATGCAATAAAGGCAACAGCACCCAACAGTTTTTATATGGTAAAAGTAAACACTTACAAATAACCTCCTGGGAATAACTAGTTATTTTGTTATTGGTTATTTTAGATAAATGGATACCCAAGCGACTTGAATCAATGGGTTCGCTAAAAAAGCTTTCTTGGGGTGCTATAACATTGCCTTCAATAAGACACTCACCCTTATCTTCCCATAAATTACTTATTTGTAAATAAACTCCATTTTTTAACAAGCAGCAATTGTTTGGACTTACATTGGTCAGACAAAAAGAATCAAATAGCAATTCAATATAATTAGGCTTTGTGGTAAGTTTAGGTTTTGCTATGCCTAAGGTATGTGTTCTCTCTTCTTCACTTACCCGCTTTACAATTTGTTGAAGAAGTTTAGCTGACTGCACACACACCTTTTTTTTGATAGAATGCATATAAGATTCTGGTGCAAATGCACTAAAATTGTCAAGACAACCAAACTTCAAAACATCTTGGCATAAATGACACAAATTATGGACATTATGTGTTATGTACTCCCGTCCATAAATTTGGCCATACATTTTAATAAATTCTTCCAATAAATATTGGGCAGTGCCATTAAGGCGAACACACATATTGGGTGATGCTAGGATTCGGATTGCACAAAAAAGATAAAGAAAATGTTTATATAATTTTTCAGAAAGGAAATCTCGAAAAGCAACAACACCAGTATAAAGAAGAATTTGCCTAAACTCAGCAGCCTTAAACCGATCAGAATCAGTAAGGCTTCTAGGTTTTCTGGCAAAATCATTTGTCATATAACTTTTGAAAGATAAATAAAAGGAGTTTAATTCTTGGAAAGGCAAATTGGGAATCCTGACATCTTGCCTACCCTTGAACCAAAACTGTAAAAGTTTTTTCATTACACCCAGACAAACCAGATGCATGTAGTCCAAAGGGATTTGAGTTACCATGCCTATACCCAAATTTTCTAAAATTGAGACACCTAAATGATGATCCTCATCTATTTTATTTATAAAGGAACTATCTGTTCTTAATACATTTGCTGTTTCAGGAAAAGTCATTCTATTTTTAAAGAAATCTCCCTCCTGGGTGCATTTAGAACAACCATGGTAACCAGTATGCCCCTTAGTGCAAGTAACATAAGATTTTGCGGGAGCATCGCATATTAGTGCATTAATTTGTACGTAAACTTTTACCCCCTTTACTTCCACACCACTAACCTTAAGTTCTACAAATTCATCTACAAATGATTTTAGAAATTGATTTGGAGAGTCTGGTTTTTGGTGACCGTGATATATTCCAACAATAAATGGTTTTTTAATAAATAAATCTTTAAATGTACCAGGGATATACCACCCCAAAATAGGCCAAAACTGGCTTCCTGAGCTTTTGGACAAAGGCAATCCATCAATATTTATATTTATTTTAATTAGGGAAGGAATTTTGACAGTGCTAGGGATATTTTCTAAGTCCTTTAAAATACTTGATTTTAAACCAAGATGGCAATATTCACCTGGTTTAATTAGATTAGTTGTAACTAATCGAGGAGTTTTAAGTACTGTTCGAGCATCAACTGGTACATCAATATCATGTTTTTTTAAAATATGCAATAATTTGGATAAGTGATTTAAAGCAATATTGCATTCACTTGCCCACTGCTTCAATTCACTTATAAACAAGTCTTTATTAGTATTTTTGGTTGAATAAAAAGAATTCATGCATTCTGAACAATTGCAGTCAGAATCTGTGTCACTATTGTTCGATATAAACCCATTCTCCCCATCTGACCATTTTAAATCTGCCTCTTGGTCTATATTTAAACTTGAATAATTTTCCCCAGAGTAATTGGCAATAGAGGTAGATCGAGAGGTAGATGCTCGGGTAGATGGTAAGGTATTAATTTGAGGTGCTGTGGTAGCATGGCTTAGATCGTTTCTTTGAGAAATATTGCTGTTGCTAAAGTTAGTAACGCCCCTTAATATTTGTTTCCTAATATTTCTTTTTTGCCGCTGAGATAAAAATCGTATTGGTTTATACATCCTACTTACTTTCTTATCTTGAACAGACACCAAAATGAAAAACGTTTTCCACGTTTCACTCAAATATCAGTTTACGAGCACAAAACACAAAGAGTCTTTAAAAAGACTGTAGCATCGATGGTCGATGGCAAAAAGAAAAAGCCTGAACCTGAACGACGAACACTACGACGAGAGACGCCAGCCAGAAATAAACCGGGAAAACAATATTTTGAGGTTACGTTTACTAATACGTATAAAATTTCTTTTTTTGCAATTGGGCAGGAATCTCCATGGGATGTACAGCCAAGCGGTTTAAATATCTCTTTATTGCGATCAATACAATATACCTGTAATGTTTTCTTTTTTATGTACGGGTAATATCTATAATTAAAAGATAGGGAATGTCAATGCAATATAACTTTTTCAACTTAAACAAAAGTCTTTTTAAATAACGTTCACAATACATTCGTTTAATTTTGTTTAAGGTAAGTTGCATGTAGATATTACCTACACCTTAAGATATGACATTTGTAGAACTTGTATACGACAACATTAGAAATACAAAGCCGATATGTTACATTTTAATGTACAAATATTACATAAAAAGGAGGATTTTCATAACTTATTTATATTCATTTAATATTTATAGATCATTACATTACAATATCACTTTGTGGCTTTTAAAAAAACATCACAGTAACGCCCAGTAATGTTATGTGCTTGCTGGGTTGTAA
>Ga0315913_1008492_pt1 | contig 12182 bp, 8 predicted proteins | sample MpolsnodulesMG_FD_207736 | JGI IMG/M metagenome (GOLD analysis project Ga0315913, IMG submission 207736) | Medicago polymorpha root nodule microbial communities from Los Angeles, California, United States - small nodules | ecosystem: Host-associated > Plants > Roots > Nodule | place: USA... | reverse complement strand
GTTGTGTGTTTTCAAGGTTTATTTTCTTGCTTGGCCTTTGAGACATTGGAGTTTTCGGGTCCTCTTTGGAGGGAGTTTTGTCACCAACTGCTGAAACAATTTCTCTTGCAAATTGACTAGCCTGTAAAATTTCTCCAAGAGTTTCTCCTACAAGCATTGCAGGCAACGACATTCGCCTCCATTCACCTGTATAAATATAAGAGTTCACAAGCGAATGAATAGGAAAGTCTTGTCATTAACTAATTAAAGAGTTGCCTTATAACACTCGCATTATCTAAGATCTATGATTCTAAATTGTGTTTTGTAACTATATAGTCAGCCACAATTTATAAGGATTTCTTTGAAGTCTAGATTTATTCATAATTTCTCAAAATAGCAGGCAACCGTGACCGAAACCACAATTTAAAACCACATCAAGACTGATACAACATCGACACCAATAATTTGAGAAAATGAAATAATTAAGTCAAACACCGAGACAAACTGACCTGTGTTTGGTGTAGAGGGAAACTTCCCCACGGGAGATTTCCTTGTGGCACCATTCTTGACCCTTCAGAATAGCAACAAAACACAAACTCAATTGTGTTTACAACTTGCAACAATAATTAGTAAAAAATAATTAAAATTAAACTAAAATATGTTAATGATTCATGAAGCAAAGAAAAAAGTACCTGAGTGATTCTTGCTTGCATCTGAGACTAGTTTTGAGATAACCTATGGTACTTCGTGGGCTAAGATTGACCCCTGACACAACCTTGTTTCCACCCGTTGCAGTGTTCTGAAGTTCTTGCAGCCGAGCCATACACTGATCCACCTTCAAAGACCCAAAAAGAACATTTTACAATGAAGGAAAAACAAAACATTGAATTTTATCTGTCATTATATATTGAAGTTGAGGATAACTAATTGATTAGTACCTTGTTGAGTGTTTCTCTAATGAGAACAGGATTTAGAGCAGCTAAAGTTCTCTTAAACTTTGGTGGGGTTCTGGCAACCATTTTCACAAGGTGGGTCTGAACTCTCTCTCTCACGGACCCCAAACCTGTTTTGCTTTTGGTTTCAGAGTTTGGCAAGTGTTGTGTTGTGTTGATGTCAAAGAAAGAAAGAAACACACCAAGTGTATGAGTAACGGTTTGTTTTTTCAACGGTCGGTCGAGTGAATCAAATGTCTAATCTACCCTGCAGAGGCAAGTGCAACGGCTATATTTTTCCTTTAGTTGGGACCCTGGTTGACTTCTATATGCACATGTTTAGAAAGAAAACAAGAAAGTGCCCTCAATACATTATTTAAAGAAATCACAAAAATGAATTTTATAATTTTGAATGTAAAAATTATTATTTTTGGATGTTTAAACAATGTCCTTAGAACACTTGTTAACATTTTTTTTTAAAAAAAAAAGAGTAATCTAAATGCACATGTTTAGAAATTTAATAGTAGAATAATTTTTATATTTTAAAGAATTGAATGCGAGATTATAGAGACAATATTTTTATGACAAAATTACATTTGTTCTCCTTTAATTTAATTTCAAATAACGATTGTTTTATTTATCTTTTTTTCACATCATTTTAGTTATTTTGAATATAAACTTTCAAGCATCAATTTAAAATTCATATGAAATTGTGAGTGAAAGACCAAAGATTTGAATATTATGATTATATATTGAAATAAAATCATAGTTTTGATTGAAAATCCATATGCAAAATGATGAAAATGACAAGTGACGTGGAAAAAAAAAGGACAAAACCGTTATCTAAAATAAAATTAATGGATGACGAGAGTCATTTTATATAGTTACTTGAGGAACATATTACCAATTGTCATAAAATAAAACTTTCTAATTAAAATATTATTAGAAAGCAGGATTTTAGTTGGGAAAAAAAAAAAGCAAAAGAAAAGCACACCGAAGAATTTAATTATTTGAGATGGTAATAATTATCAAATATAAGTAAATTTAATTATTTGAGATTAAGTTCTTATGCATTATCAGTATCAAAAGTTTATAATAATATCTACAAATCACAACAATTTGTATCTTTACAAATAGTTATGATGAGAGTGTATAAAACCATTTCTACAACCTTAAAAAACGTGGAAAGAACATAAAGATAAGAGGTACAATACTTCAATTTCCTCACTACTTTACATTTCGTCTAACAACTAAGTATTGATAATTTGAATTTGAAATTAATAGTATTTAGCCCTTGATACAAATTAAGTTAACTTTTGAATGTTAATCCGAACTAGGAAGTGTGAATATGTGTATAAATTATAGAAGGATAGAAGGATATCTTGAATATAGAAGGATATCTTGTATATATGTAGAACATCATAATATCACGAAAAATAGTTACACACCTGAGCGGTTCACTTCACTATATATGCAGATCAATAAATACTCTTAACATCATTTGATCCAACAACCCAAACAGGAGTTGAAATAACAAAAGAATCAGATATCATACAGCTTCAGAAATTGAACCAACGATCATAACAAGATATCAAACTACTTCAAATAAATCCTTCGATTTATAAAGAAAAAGGTTAATTGAACATGAATTGATTAATAAGTCAGAACAAAATATATGCACGCACGCATTGATAAAACAAGGTCTCTATTGCAGTTTAGGTGGCAAGAGTAATAATTTTCAGGTGTTTGTTTTTCATCTCTCAGCCTGAGAGGACTCCACAAACTAAAGATCTCCTTAACAAGGTCTATTGCAGTTTAGATGGCAAGAGTGATGATTTTCGGTGGCTACTTTTCATTTCTCTCAGCCTGAGAGGACTCCAAACTAAAGATCTCCTTGGCAGTGCAATCGCAGTTGGATGCCTACCCATCCGCGAACCTCCCTGTGCATGTACTGGACTGCCCATAAACTTACTGCTGCTCCTAGCTGAAATTGGTGTTGTATCAACCGATGTTGGTCTAATTGCTGGCAATGGGGCGAACAAATTTGAATACCGACCCCTTTGGCTCCTTATGGCTGCTGATACACTGCTTCCACTGGCAAACCTTGAAGTTGAGGTACGGAGTGGTGTGGTAATTTCAGATGTTGGCTCAGGACGGAGTGTAGCAATGGAGACCCTCCTCCTTGGCTTGAGGATCTGCGTTGTTGATTGTACAGGTGGTCTCATAGCAATGGAAGCCCTGCTTCTTGGTCTTTGAAGACCTTCAGTATTTGTTGTCATTGAAGTCCTTCTGGCAGAATTTTCCTTTCCATTCATTTGATGGGTGTATCTCTTTGGTGGTATAGGAGATGGCGGAGGCAAGAAATTGGTTATCCTTCTAAGGGGCATTCTCAGATTTGAAGGATTCAGTGGTGGTTTCTTATCTGTCATGGTTTTATGAGCTGATGTGTGTTTATACGATGGAGGTTGTTGAGATGAAACAGCAGCAAGTGATCTACTTTCTTGCTTTAGTCTAGTTTTTCTTTCTTCCGCTATTTGATTCTCCAGGTCCCGTACCTGTCAAAATTATTTCGGAGTTGATGAGTATGATACGTATGTGAATATGAAGGTAAACATAACAGTTTCACTTATGGGAAGCAAAATGAAACCTTTAAATTTGCATTAATACCTTTTCCTGAAGGCTTTTACAATGGTATTCTCTTGCAGCAAGTCTGAGTTGTATAGTTTGTAGGCTATCCTGCAATTTCCTTGTTTCCTTTTCGTCATGTTTGGCCTTTTCTGCCTTTTATTATGACAAAAACTTATGAGTTTTAGTAACAGTTAAAGAAAAATATGGTTATTCTTATTGAAAGCGCAATTACACTTTAGCTTACCATTTGCTTGTACTTGAACAGCTCACCGAGGTCTACTTGTTTGCGAGCTGGGCCGCTCTCAATTCCACGGACACGAGTGGCAAAATTCAGTGAACACAGGGTCTCTCCTAAGTCCGCTGAGCTTGGACTTACTTGGACAAACATTAATGTTTTACAATCTCCTCCTGCATTTCAATCCCAGGACAAATATTATTAGCTACCAGTATGAAGCACATGTTGTAGCAGTGCATTTCAAATCACAAAGGGACATGTCATTTACAATTCTGAAATGAAACCTCACCTAAAGAGCTCTGCAGTATATGAGTGAGCTTCGAGTTTCTGTCTCAAACAGAAGATACAAATGTTAATGACATGAAGGACCATTCTGCAAGAATGTACTCAACAAACGAAAACAAAATTACCTGTAAGGGATGTGGGATGCTTTGGATGCAAGGGCAGAAATAACATCACCAAGTGCCGAAAGAGACTTGTTTATGAATTGAGATTCCTTTAGTCTTTCTCCCTCAGCTTCAGTTTTTCCCACACGCTCGCTACCTGCTAAGTCTACTAGCCAAAGGTGGCTCTTTGTTTTCTGGCCATTGATTAAATTCTCCCCGACGACTGTTACTCGCAACAAGCTGCATGAAAAACCTCCACATTTTCAGTACCTATAGTATGCAATAACTTCTTCCTAGATCAATGTTTTCGTTGAGATAAAGAATTATGTGCTCAAGGAGAATGTTTAATATGGTTAAAATATTTAGTAATTAAGTTATTTAAAATATAAAATATAAAAATGTCATAAGGCTGGCAGTAAGAATCATTACATACCAATGGGAACGGCTGCTAAGCTCATTAGCAGAGGTGGATCCAACAGATCTGACTCTGTTTCCAGTCTTGAGCAATTCCCACACATCTTCTGTTCCATGAACACGGGCTTCAACAAGTCCAGGGACTTCTTGTGTCCCTTCTGCAGCTTGCTTTATCTCCAATCTTAAGTTGAAATTTGTTTTCCTCGTCAGTGATATTTCTCAAGAAACAATACATCAAAATGAAAGTATAATAATGCAAGTCATACGTCATACTTAGAACCGTGAAATGAAACTATAATAATGTCCATTTTCTTACAAACTCATTATCAAGCAAAGCAAGATCTAATCGGCATTCTCTGCAGATTTTGTTTGTATTAAGATCATATGAAATGAGTATCTATTTTAAAATTTGAAACAAAGGAACTAAAAACTACAATGCCAGTTAGAGTAAGAAGAACTAAGGACTCACTTCTTAGTAGGCTGAGCAGAATTTTCCACTAGAAGATCTCTTATCTTCTCATTATAAACCTCCAGCATACTAACATTTAACTCATACTTCATTACACCCTTTCTCTCTTCAGATATCCTAAATAATTCTTCAAGTGTTCTGTAGTTAACTCCCCTCTCTTCCGGCGTTCCCTCCATTGTAAATGTTTTACCAGTTCCGGTTTGCCCGTAGGCAAATATACAGACATTAAAACCATCCAATACTGATGTAGCAATAGGTTTAGTTTGAGAAAAAACAGCCTCTGCATCATAATAAAATAATACAGACATTTGATCAGCTTCGAAATGAAAAAAATATAATTCAGTGCAACAATATCAAAAGTTGTAACTCCTATTATACCTTGGTTATCTTCTGGCTTAAATACATGATCAAATTTAAACGGCTTCTTTGAAGAATCTGAGGAGATGACTTGAAGCTCATTCTCAAGAGTGGATTCAAAATTGACAACAGATGTAAACCCGTTTGCCTTTTCACTTTCACTTAAAGGTCTGCATCTGCAGAAAACCCTTATATTACCCTTGAGTTCGATAATTTCATTATAAAGCCGCCTGCGCTCAGAGGATTCATCCAAATACTTTCTTTTCAAGAGTTCATATTCAGAACCTAGTATTAGATAACAATAGTTATTAAAAAACACTAAAAACCTATAATACTATAACTCAAACTAGCCAATAAAAAGAGAACATTCAATTGACAATTTTATTTCGGTATTCAATGAGAAGAACCATACCGAGAAGCTGAATAGAGTTCAAAACTTCTAGGCTTGCAAGGGATTCAGTCGCGGTTTTTACATGATCAGATAAGGCCAAATGCTCCTTCTTCAAATCCTAATGCAAGAAAGAATCACAAAATAAACTAAAATTGTGAAAAACACAAAACAAAACCCTGGAAACCTTGATAAGTTAACTGAAAAATTTAAAAAACACAGGATCAAGTTGCCTTATGATTATTCACCTGAATTTTTGTGCTCAAATCAAAGACTTTCTTCAAAATGGGAAGCGTATGACCCAGATCCGATGAATTCTCATGAATTCCATTAGACATACTGTTTTCATCCACCGAATCAGAGTTTTCATTTACTTTCTTTGATTCATCATTATCTGATTATATTTAAAAACGTCAATTAATCATCAAGTGTAACATTAATTGATTGATAATTAGGGTTTATGAATTGTAATTGAATTAAAAAAGAACTGAATCAAGAACTTACCAGAGGGGATAGCATTTGGGGATTGCTTGAGTTCGCAATCACGAACAAAGAGTTGAAATTTCTCAGCGAGCATTTGAATTTGAACGCTTTGATCTACAAGAAACGATGATTTGTATCATCAAAAATCAGAGAAAATAAACGAATGAATTGTGAGGGGAGAAAAGAGTAAATCAACGTACCGTTCATTTCCATGGTGTTGTTCCCGAAGGAAGAAGAAGAATCTGAAAGATGAAAGCGAAGATTTGTGAAAATTTTCTCAGAGAAGAGAAACAGTGTTTTTTTTTTGTTTTGTGGTGAAGATGTGAAGTAACTCTTCTTGAATTGTGATTACAAAATTCGTAAATTTGAATTGTGGTTACAAGGTTTGAAAGGAAAAACTTTGTAACGGCTATATTCAATTAAATTCGACGGGAGCGTGCACAGCGATTCTCAACTTCTATATCGGGTATGGGGCCTTAATCATTCATGTATTGGGCTCGGGGCGTTTGACTATTTGTAAACGTGAGTTATTACTCAAACCCCACATATATGCTCACACCCCCAACATTTTCTGTCGATGAAATTACCCTATCTTGTTTTATTTTACTATTTTGTTTCCACAAAACCCTACCTTTTAGTTTTGCATGCTTAAAGTAGATATTATTGAAAATATATAGAGGTTAAATTTCAAATTTTAAAAAGTATATTGTAAACTAATATTTTTTATTGTAAAAATAAAAAGGGAGTATTTTAGTTCATTTAAATGTATGTGGGAATGTAGTTAAGGAATGTGAAGCTGTACTTTGTAGTTTTACACCTCGTGGGCTAGGATGTTCTAAGTTGGATTCTTTGCTGTTTTTATTTGTTTCTTTATGTTGGCATTTTTATTTTTCAAACCAACTTAGTTTGATTAAATTAAACGCAATTTTACTCATGGGTAATAAGGTGCATATAGGGCCGGTGAAACTTCATATTAGTATGAGAATAGGATCAAACATGGCCCTCTATGTCTATTGATACACTTTGTAAACATAAGTAATACAAAGCTCAAATTGAATTATGTGTGTATGGATACTCCTATAAAGCTTGGTAACGGTGATGTCACTTGATCTTGTTCAAGCAACTCAACAAATAACACCTCTTACATTTTTGGATACTGCCATGGTATCCCCTAGGTAAGCTATAAATACTATATTAGCCGTAGTATATCATATGTTTCTATGCGCCGCAGTGGAAAGTGGAGTCCGCAAGGTCATGAGTTGAGTCTAGGGACTTATACTTGCGTTACTTTTGGCTTGTCTAACAACAAAGAGGTTGGGATCCTAATTGTGATATGATATGGATTTGGCGGGTTTAAAGTTCCTGCAAAGATACAACATTTTATATGGCTCTATTCAGTATTCACTTAACGCTCTTTCAACAAATACATGTCGACAGTCAGCACCGCTACTTGCAACTACACACGTTGCTCATCCTTTATTATGGAAGACCCCTTACAATGCTTACGTGATTGCCCTCATTCCAAGAAGCTTTGGTTTCACTTGGGAATGGGAGGATAAATAAATTTCTTCTCCCTAACGGATGCCATAGTTTGGGTTAAGAAAACGAAATGTGGGTTTTTATTGCCCTTATTTCTTGCATGTTTATGGCAGGCTTGGTGCTAGAGAAATAATAGTATTTTTGTTGATCAGCCTTGGTAGATCCATGAAAGTGGTAAGAAAGACTCAAGCGTTACATGACGAGTTCATTGCTTGTTGCTGACGAGTTTTATGGGTTGGATTTTAGCATTTGGAAACCATCTCATGAGGGTCTCATCAAACTTAACGTGGATGACAATTTTCTTAAAAACAATATTTGTATATGCGTTGGTTGAGTAGTTTGCATCAAACTTAATGTGGATGAGAGTTTTCTTAAAAACAATTTTTGAATATGCATTGGTTGAGTAGTTTGCATCAAACTTAATGTGGATGACAGTTTTCTTAAAAAACAATTTTTGAATATGCATTGGTTGAGTAGTTTGTTACCATGATGGCAATTGGATATCGGGGTTCACTCATTTTACGAATGATATGGTGATACATTCTTGGCTGAACTCCGTGCTATTCAATTTGAGATTGGAACTTGTTATGATTTAGGTTATACAAACATTATCTTCGAGGGTGGTTGTCCGGAAGCGATAGATCTTATTCACAATGTGCCAAATGCAAGTTTGCATGTGTATGCTTCTATATTAATCTAAATCTCGGAAACCTTGCATCATGGGACTATCAATTTAGTTCACATTATGAAGAATCAAAATATATGTGTTGGCCTTATGACTAAGAAAGGTGCCCATTTCGTTCTCATTTCAGTGGGATCATCCTCTAGTTGGTTTAGAATTTCTCCTTCTATGAGACACACACTAGTTATTTCTTGCTTAATTATTTTTTATTTTGCTTTGTTTGTTACAATGTAACTCCACCAAACAAAACTAAACATATTTTGTAGGGGTGAGCAAAACATTCAGTTACATGAAAAAATCATACACAAATAATTGGATATTTGCATTCTTGACCTATCTATCTGATTTTTTTTAGGAATGAATTGAATGATATTTTTTGTTGGAAAGGTTCAGGAATGAATTAATGTCAAATTTGATTATTGATTTTTTTTAAATGACTTCCTTTACATATATTGTAAGAAAAAAAATTTCAAAAAAGAATATTAAAAAAAGTATATTAATGAATAATAATTATCCATGTTGGGGGAAGAATCAGAAAAACGTAAAAAGAGAAAATGAGTTGTCGGAGCTTAACTTGCTGCAACATCCAGTTCCACTCAAAAACACCCTCACCCACTCCCTTTTCCCATCCTCAATTTTCCAATGGAATTTCCCTTCGCTCTTCAACCTCCACCTCCAAACTTCGCGCCAAGTTTGAGAAATTCCAAGGTGAACCTCAACCTCCTTCATCCCCACTAGAAACTATCGTTACACAAGAAACCGACAGGTATTACTATTACTATTACTATTACTACTACTTTACAATTTTCATACAATCAATTTTACTAATATTTATAGAAATCTGTTATGTTTCAGTTGTTTACCTCCAGACTTGGAGGGTGCAGTGATACAATCAAGTCAGGCTACCGCATCTTTTGTATCTTCAGGAGGGATGAGAGCCATTGTATGTTCCCAATCCAATATATCTTTTTCTTTCACTTGCTTCCACTCAATTTTTAACAACCATCTTAATTACAGGTTGAACTTTTAATTCCTCAACTCGAATTTTTAGATGATGAAGGTGCACAGTTGGAGCTCTGGGAATTGTCAAGGCTTTTCTTGGATACACTTATTCAAGAAACTAAATGTCAGGTTAGGGGTATTGCAAATTAACGATTATAAAATTCAGTTGCCATTGCCAATTAAAATCACATTAACAATAAGAGACCATTCAAATTGCTCACGGCCTTGTTGGGGTGTATTTGGAAGTTATGAACTCTAAGCACGTGAAAGATATGAACGATTTTCTGAATTTCAAAATGTTTTTCTGTTCCTCATGATAGATCTATTAATGTATTTTTCCATGATGCTGTTGCATGTGTTATTACATGATTTGCTTTCTTAACTGTTTTATTCTTGGCGATCAAGAAGTCCAAAACAAACTTGAAAATCATGAAATTGCTAGCAGCCTCCAAAATTCGTTTGATTTATGGATCCACAAAAGATATGATTGTGCTATAATTACAAACGTTTCTACACACAACACAATTATCTTGAGTTAATGCTCATATAATAAATATTGATACTGACTCCTTCCTTTCCAATGTGCTTCATGATGAATTCTAATGTTCAATATGGTTCTATGATGTGTATATTAATACATATATATTGTCTAAGTTGAAACTCAGTTGCTAAGTTTCATGAGTTTGATTGTTAGAAAGTTAAAGCCGTATTTCCAGATGCTGGTGCTGCAGCTCTTCTAAAATATCGGTGGAAAGATGCTTTGTTTAGTTTTGCAAGGTGATTGCCACCACATTGATTAATTCTTTATGTTTTCTTTCGTTGTTTACTCAGACAAAATAGCTGTGGACTAAACTTCTAACCACTGAATTCTTACTTTTTCAATGCACTTGAGAATTTGATGGCCATGCTGATGCAATTCTGTCAAGTATATTTTAACTTGCATTGTATTTATTGTCATGCTATAGTTATAACATGTACGGTTATTTGTTTGGTTTTTCCAGCTTAAGTGATCGAAAGCTTGTAGACAGTGGTGATGAGATGGTGGTTATGATTGTTCCTGATCATCAGATGTTAGAATATGTAGAGAAAATTGCTTCCACTCTCTCTGATGATCCAGTAAATCTCTGAGCTCTGTTCTATCTTTAACGGAATCATTTTTTGTTAGAGATTCTTGTGATATCTGAAATTTAAACAGCCATGTGACAACTTGATGGAATTTCATCATCATGGTAGAAATGTGAAAGCTTTTTATATGTGTGATTGATTCTATTCACTAGATTCTAATTCAGTGACCCACATAAGAATAGAGCTAAAAAAATATAAATGACAAGGGTTTCAGAACTAATGATATTTCTCATATTTGTCATTCTTGAGAGCAAGATAGACTGCAAGATATTCACTTTGCATCAAGTTTAGAAATTTCCATGCATTCTTGTGTTTTAATATTTATAATTTTCATACAAACTCTTCATATATTTTTGCAGCCAAGGCCCCTTATCATGTGGAATCCACGCCTGTATAGCAAAGATGTCGGGGTTGGATATAATGTACGGCAGTTAAGGCAATACTTTTTAAGGTATGCTTTCCAAGCTATTTCTTTCGAAAAGACTTTAGATATGTTTAGTTTCAAGTTGCAAATGCACGTTTGGGTAGATTATAGTTTTTCAACTGTTAACCAGGTACATGATGGTATCATTTACTTCCTAAATTTGAGACAATCATACATTTTTTTTTGTTATTTCTTCTCTTTTAGGACAATCATACATTTGTTTACGTCTTTTTAAGTTATATAACAGAGTAGCTAGCAATAGATAAATTCTGAGGTTCACTACAAGTTAGTAACTTATTGTTCATTGAATAAGAATTCAATTCTTATGCTTTCTGAATACATTTTATTTTGAATAATTGGTTTATTCTGATTAATCCAGACTACTAACTTATATCATTTGATGTACAGCACTTTTACAACTGTCTATCATATGCGACCTATGCCATTTGGTGCAGTATTTCGGTGTTATCCCGAGTAAGGCCTTTCTTCCCTCCCATAAGGATTATTATATACATGAATATCAAACAATCCTTGCTCCTAATTTTCAGATAGTCTGCATCCATGGTTAACTCTGCATTATAGTCTGCATCCATGGTTAACTCTGCATAGTATAACCCTAGATCACCCAAAAACAAGCCATAAGAAAAACCACTTTTGGATTTAAAAGTGGATTGCATCCGTGAAATTCGCACATTGTTGGACCGTCTGTAAATGATTTTGACTTGCGATAATTGTCTGCATGAAATATATATAAATTGTAAAGCTCAAACCATCTATTATTTCTTGTCTATTTTCTGGTTTTCAGATTGTGGAAAGTGTTCAGTGATGACAAGGATAGGCCAAATAGATATTTGCTTGCAAAAGAATACGCCAACCGTCCTGATACTGAAGATATTGAGGTTAGTAGCTTCATCTTTAATACCTTGCTAGATATTACTTATAAAACCATTTTCTATGTATATATGGTTATAGTTGGGATAGCTATTATTCTTCCTTTTTTTAATAAATAGAAACATCAACAGCAAATTTGCTAGATCACTTGGCATTCATATACTGCCTATGTTGCGCAGATGTTATTTGGCAACAACGAAGAACAGAAATCAGAGCAAGGACAAAGTCTGTTTGACAAAGCGGCAGGC
>Ga0315913_1008491_pt1 | contig 12182 bp, 9 predicted proteins | sample MpolsnodulesMG_FD_207736 | JGI IMG/M metagenome (GOLD analysis project Ga0315913, IMG submission 207736) | Medicago polymorpha root nodule microbial communities from Los Angeles, California, United States - small nodules | ecosystem: Host-associated > Plants > Roots > Nodule | place: USA... | reverse complement strand
AGAAATGCTGCTAATTGTCAATTTATCCGTTCACATTTTGTCAACAAACCAAGCTTTAAGGTGACTAGACTAGATTATACGCCACAAAATTGTTTGGATTTTTCATCAATTCTCACACAAGAATTGGACTAAGCTGTGCCAATAAAGTCACCCTTGTACAAAACTCAACAGAAATGCTGAAAATCACCGATCAAGGAAGCCTTGTTATTCTTGATGACTCCAGAGGCCACCAATAAATTGATAGCTGCAGAGGCCATCCTACAGTTTTACCAATAAACATATATATATATATATATATATACTGTTAACTTGTACCAACAAAAAAACATGTCCAAGTTACCAAGTGTGCACATTTTCATTTGCACAAAAATATCATTCATCTTTATTATTTAAAACTAATATTTTGAGGGTTAATTTAGTAATTTTTATTATAAAATATTTTTAACTTCAACCAATTTACTAACTTGAATTTTCATGGTTTTTGTCTGTCTAAGTTAGCAAACCCTGTGTGTGTATATATATTCAAGTTAGCAAGCATACACCTTTTTATTTGGACAAAAATATCTACATACTACTATTATAAATCATTATTAAGTAGATTGATAGAACATACCCACTAGTTTTTATGTGGAAGTGTTTTAGCAAACTACTCCTTAAGATGCATCTAACCACTTTTTAGTTATCACTTGCTAAAATACTCCTTCTGAAAAATAAGTGGATGTGTTCTAGCAAAAGCCTAGGTTATGGTATCGTCAATTTGATAAGTTTATTTTGAAGACTCGTTCTTTGAGAAGATGATATGGTAATTGTGTTTACATGTTGAGCAGAAATGAGAATCCATTCTTTACCTACTTTTGTATGTGGGTAACATCTTGGTGGCTACCTCTAAGAAGGATGATATCAATAAGCTCAGAAGAAATTAAATATGATACTTTCAATGATTTAGAGTGAGTGATGAAAAAACTGTTTGCATTGCATTAGAAAATCACATAAAAGTTGTGCGTCGTATAACGTCCTTAATCTGAGGATGAAAATAAGAAGATGGAAGGTACTCCGTATGCTAGTTGGGTAGAAAGTATCATGAATGATATGATTTGTAGTATACTGGACTTATCATACACAATTAGCATAGTGAGTCAACTTATGGCACATATGGACCAAGTTCATTGTCAAGCTTTAAAGTGGGTGTTGAGATACTTGAAAGGCTCTTTGAAAGGTAGTCTAAAATACACCATAATAACATGGGATGAAGACGCGTTCGTGGGATATGTAGATGAGGGCTATGTGAGAAATGGACACTAGAAAATCCTTGTCGGTTTTGTGTTTACTTTGTTTGGCTTGACTATTACTTCGAAACGAAATCAAAATTCAATGTGGCTTTATCTACAACTCAAGAGGAGTATATTACCATTTTTGAAGGGTTAAAAGAAGCCATATGGTTGAAATGTATAGTTAGAGATCTAGGAATTACTTAACGATGTGTGAAGGTACATTGTGATAACCAAAGTGTCATCCATTTGGAAAATGATCAAGTGTATCATTAAAGGACAAAGCACATTGATATTTGTTTGCACTTTGCTAGAGATATGATTGAATCCACAGGAGACTGTGGTTGAGAAAGTTGCCTTGGAAGACAATCTAACAGATGTGTTCAACAAGTCACTACTTAGATCAAGGTTCAAGCATTACTTCAACTTGATAATGTTTGTTGAAGAGTAATTCAAAAATGGAAAGGGAAGCAAGATGGAATCATTAATTGCAGTTTAAAGATAACGTGAGAGAATAGAAAATCAGAATCAGCATATAAAACAAATTTAATCTTATAAATATGTTGGATCAGTTTTGTTAAAGTAGCTATCAAGAGCCTCACAAATACTAATCATGCAAGTTGGTAATATAAATGCTCAAAATGGTTACTTTGATGCATACATTACAACAATTTTAGAGTCATGCTAAATTCATAGCTTTGAAAAAACCTTGGCCACCAAGTTACATATAAATCCAACCACATATTTACATGAGAATCTGGAAAGCAACCAACACAACCAAACATTAGATCCTCTACAAATCACAAAATAAGCTACATTGTACTTCGATCAATTTGCAGGTTATTAGAAACCGTGGTTGGACCTACTCAACCCCACAAAACCGGCCTGTGAGGTGAGGATTTAGGTCATCTTTTTTCCGATGTGAGACTCTTATGGCTGTAATGAAACAAATAAAAGTAAGAAAAAAAACCACTAGTTGGAATCTTCACTTATTGGCTTGTTGCAGTCACAAAGACACCATAGGATGTGGCCATATCTTCAGAAATCATATGAATTATTCAGGTGGGTAAAATACTCAGCTGTTCAGGGCAAAATAGAATTTTCCCCTTTATATTTGTAGAAACCAAATTTCAGCACATTTGACCGGTATTTAATCCATGTTTGTAATTCTATCTTGCCTCTAACAATGAGATTGAAGCATCATTTATAGATGAAGATCCTATGCTATTTGTAGTATCTCTTCCCGCGTAGAACCCAGGTTTACTTGGTTTGGGGAGTAAATTTTCACCCTTTAACATAAAAACCACAGATGACATGTTAGGCCTATTTTCTGGTTTCTGTTGTACACACAATAGACCAACATGAATAAATCTTATTATTTTTGAAGATATGGAATCATCGTATATGTCAACTATGAACTCTAGTGGCCTTTCTTCAATCCATAGTCGCCATGCCTAAAATGACATAAAATTTACAGCAAGAATAAGCTTAATCCATACACAATTTTCATTTGATGTAATGATATAATTGATAAATCTTTATTGTGAAGGTATCTGTAGTGTTTACTTTCAACTAATCGTCGTGATATCAGTTAGTATTATTTTTGAATGTTTTTTACCTTCCAGAAGATTTATTGCAACAAAATAGAGATAGAAGGAAAGCAACTACAAATAATGTGTGGCAAGATAGAGGAACATATACACTTCAAAACTTACATGACCAAGAAGGTTTAGGTGATGTAGAGGGTCACAAAATCCGCGATTCTTTCTACCACTAATTATCTCAAGTAGAACGACTCCAAAGCTAAAAACATCAGATTTTATAGAGAAAGATCCATGAACTGCATATTCTGGAGGCATATATCCACTGCAAGAAAAAATATATTTTAACATGGGCTTAAATAACTTTTCATTACCTATAGGATACAATACTAGTAACATAATTTTCTAGTATTTAGTCCCTTAATTAATTAATTTTAATCAATGTGGTCTACATATTCCAATGTGATCATATGAAGACAAAAAACACAATCTATCCTATATTTCAGGAATTCAAACTGATAAAAATGTTTCATAGAAACTAAAACCGACATTGATGTATATTAGAGAGACTAAAGAGTTGTTTGTATTACTATGTTCCCATCACTCTATTTGTTTTAGCCTCAGCTTGGTCACCCATAAATGATCTGGCTAAGCCAAAATCTGATATCTTTGGGATCATATCAATATCAAGAAGAATATTGCTTGTCTTGAGATCTCTATGTATTATTCTTAGGGTAGAATCCTGATGCAGATATAGCAGCCCCCGAGCAATCCCGTCAATAATTTCCAAGCGCTTTGTCCAATCTAATAATTTACTTCGTGTTGTATCTAACAAGACACATTTTAACTTAGCATAAGAACTGCATTATGGCAAGAATAAAACCGACAGCAATAAATTTAGGTTGTGTGAAAGTACAAACCAAAAATAAAGTAATCCAAGCTTCTGTTGGGCATGAATTCGTAGACCAACAACTTTTCATCTTGGTGAATAGAACAACCAAGAAGTTTTACTAGATTTCTGTGCTGAAGTGTTGCCATCAACTTCACTTCATTTTTGAACTCCTCGGTTCCTTGTCCTGAGGTTTTAGAGAGCCTCTTAACAGCAATCTCTCGGCCATCTAACATTATGCCCTAGTAATATATTTAGAAATTTAAGTACTTTACTTTCTGAAATAAGGGGATGAATTAACTTGGTAACCAAGACATTACCTTGTACACTGGTCCAAAACCACCTTCTCCCAGCTTGTTTCTGACAGAGAAGTTATTTGTCGCATTAGAGATGGTCGAAAAATCAAATATTGTTGCCAAGTCACTATCTTCCTTCTCCTTTTTGTGAAATAACTTTTTTATACATCCTGAAATAACAATTCAAGTGGTTTTTAACATAGTAATCAAACATCAGAACTCATTGTAAGCTATAACTAATTATTGTTCTAACCACTATTTTCGTAGTATTTGAGCAAATCATAAATATTTGAGCTTTTCACCTGGCTTACTAAGCTTCTTTCTATATGATGATTTGACCAATACCATAACAATTAGTCCTATGATAAATGCAATAACTCCTGCAACAGTCCCAGCACGCTTCAAGTTCCTCTTATTCTTTTTATGATCTGAGGATTAAAATAAATGTCAGTCAACAAGCTTACGAGAAAAATAAAAAGAGGCATCTAAGAGAACAACACAACTTCCACAACTTCTATTTGGAAGTTTTTTTGGTCAAGTAGTGGCTAGACTTGTACATTTAAGTGCGGAGAAGTACGTAATCCCTGATTCAAATCCACGCCTGCGCATATCAATGACAGCTACCAATTGAGCAGTACAACTTCCATTTGGAAGTTGATTCATAACCAACAGTTCTTAGAAATAAGCTTAGGTATGTATTTAAGAGTAATAAGCTCGGTGCTTAATCATATCAAGACAAATGCTGAAATATCTAAATTTGTTCTATATATCTAACTGAAAAAGCAAAAGATGTAATAGGAAATGAAAATACCAAGTTCTGAAGATGCCAGCCGTATGTAAATGTCTTGTCCTTGGTCTGGATGTTTTCTCATGTCGACAATGTTGTCAAACCAAAGTAAGCAGCCACTTCCCCCATCTCTGATATCTAAATTTGCATATGCAGTGCAAGTACAGTTTTTCAAACACACTGTCTTACATTCTTCAAGGCTCAAGCTCTTGTCAAACCATGATGCTGACGTGTCTGGTAACTTCATGCTTGTGTACTTCAGAAAGCCATCTCCAGTGTGACAATTCAATTTTGTTCTCCTGAGGCACCCCCCAGACCAATTTGATGACTTCCATTTTAGTTGAAATTTTGGCATGAAACCTTCCAAGCATTCACACATTATTGGAAAGTTATTAATATTGCAGTTAGAGTTGATACCGCACAAGGCATAATTATCACATTGGTCTGCAGGGCGAGAAGATATAGCCTCCCAAATTTGTGTCGTATCTGACCATAGAAGACGTTGTGAATTTCCAGATGGATCTAGCTCCATTCTAGTAATAATTGAATCGTTCATAGTTTCATATTGATAAGAGAATTCTTTGTCAGTAAACACTACTGAGAAATTCAAGACTCTGTGCATTCTTTGCCAAGAAACACCATTGAAAAGAAATCCATTCCATGACCCTCCTCTATACAAAAATCTTTCTCCCTTTTCAGTAACCAGTTGAGGAAAACCATGTATATCTATCCTATATGAACACTCACCTTCAGCAGGATCTTGAGGGCTTCTCCAAGATGTGAGATATCTATATGGACCAGTAACTAAATTACTTTTCAGCTTCATTCCAGCAAGGAAAGTGTTACCAGGATGATCAAAACTTTCCCACAAAAAGTTCTGAGCATCGATTGCATCTTTCAAAACAAGATTTCCTGAATCCAAAAGCTGAACAACTGGTTTTACTCCAATTCTCGATGAATTCGAGTTCCAGATAATGCCTTTGGAGCCATCAAGAATAACAAGACTTCCTTGATCAGTAAGTTTCAGCATTGCTGTTGAGTTTTGTGCAGGGATGTTTCTATTGGCAACCCACACAATAGTCCTAGGTGATATGTTCTTGTACCATATACTGAAGTATTGGCGTTGTGAATCTCCGAAGTTGAAAAATCCTGCTTCAAACCTTCCAGCTGCAGAAACAAGTGTATCACCGAATTGCATAAACTGATTTGGAGCAATAGTAGTAAGAGTGTTCTGTTTAGATAAAGTGGGCATGGAGCAAAATAAGAAGGTGCAAACAATTAGCATTGGCACCTTAGTATGGTTCTCCATTGTGTTTCTGTGGGTTTGTTTGTTTTGTCCTACTCATTTTCATTATATCAAATTTTATATTCAATTGACATGGCTTACTCGTCTAAGTCTTCCTGGTTGCGTGCTAATTGATGCAATTTTTCAAACAAAATCAACAAGTTAGTGGTGCTTAATCTAGTCTACTCCACTTAAAGCTTGGCATGTTGACCAAGACTTCTAGCTTTCCGTGTAATATGGATGATGGAAAAGGGAATGCTGCCAAATATATGAACGTCAAGAAGCATAGACTTAATTGATTGAAAATATCAGTTTAGCGAAAGAAAATTACTCACTCCGTCCCATTTTAAATGATTTGATTTGAAAATCTGTACCATTCACATACCATAGTTTGACCCTATTTTTATACTAATATATAAAGATATAATAAAACATATAAGATATTGTTGGATTCGTCTTCATAAATATTTTCAAAATATCAAATTTTTATAATTTTTTCTAATAGATTATTAAAGATATTTAAGATCAAAAGTGCATTGACATATGTGATAGTATCAACTGTCACATAATATGAGACGAAGGGAGTAAAAAACAAAAATCTAGAGGTTAACAAGTTGGATAGAAATATTACTAAAAAGAGTTGTGCTATTTACAACGAATAATTATTTCACGAAAGCATCACGATGGAAAAACTGGTCAATTACTAACTAGTCCTTAGTGGAATACATGGTGGTTGTTGGAAAATATGAAGGTCAACAAATAAACAGCCAATGAAAATTGTGCATATACATCGTGATGGCTTCGCGAGCCCAACAATTCGGGATCGATAGCATTTTCCTACTAAAAAAAATAACATAGGTTGGATAGAAATATGATATATAATAGAGCATTATGGCTTCGTTTGTTCCATACAACCAACCTAATCCATGCGGCCGACCTTGCTTAGTGGAATACAACAGTTAATTGTTGTTGTTGTATGCATATAAGCAAAAATATAGTAGGGCTAATATTAAAATAAAAAATAAAAATAAATATAGCCGAAATGGAGAAAGAAATATACATGCATATTTTTGTCTGGTCACCTTGGTGGTAGCCCCCATGGCCCCATGAACATGTCTATTACCTTGGTAGTGCTGCTAATTGTCAATTTATCCGTTCACATCTTGTCAAACAAACCAAAGCTTTAAGCTGAGTAGACTAGATTATACACCACAAAATTGTTTTGATTTTTCATCAATTATTACACAAGAAGACTAGAATACTTTTGCTTATCAGTATGATTTGTTGGAAGAATTTCAATCATATATTTTATTGCCATGAACAAGAATTTCAATCATAGTCTAAGCTTAGATGATTAGTTTTGAAAACATTTATTATTGGTGAATTTGTTTTTGGTTCATAAGGGGAGGAGTAGGTTCCTATAAAACATGAACACCAGTACACTGTGAATGACCAAAACAAGCCAAGCCAACCTGCCAAGTATGGCGAATACACCAGTAGACTGAGAATTTGCTGCACCAAGTGTGAAATAATGATGTGTATATTCAGCACTTTGATGCATACATTACAGCAATTTTAGAGTCATACTAAATTCATAGCTTTGAAAAACCCTTGGCCACCAAGTTACAGATGAATCCAACCGCATAATTACAAAATAAGCTACATTGCACTTCAATCAATTTGCAGGTTGTAAATTCCAGCACACATATACGCTCCTAATGGCCATAACTTCAGAAATCATACAATTTATTCAGGTGGGTAAAATAGTTAGCTGTTCAGAAAAAATAGAATTTTCCCCTTTATATTTGTAGAAACCAAATTTTAGCACATTTGAACAGTATTTAATCCATGTTAGTCATTCTAACGCGCCTCTACCACTGTGATTGAAGCTTCATTTATAGATGAAGATCCTATGCTATTTGTATTATCTCCTCCTGCGTAGAACCCGGGTTTACTTGGTTTGGGGAGTAAATTTTCACCCTTTAGCATAAAAACCGCAGATGACATGTTAGGCCTATTTTCTGGTTTCTGCTGTACACACAATAGACCAACGTGAAGAAATCTTATTATTTTTGAAGATATAGCCTCATCATCGTATAATATGTCAGCTATGAACTCCAGTGGCCTTTCTTCAATCCATAGTCTCCATGCCTGAAATGACATAAAATTTACAGCAAGAACAAGCTCAATCCATACTCAATTTTCATTCGATGTAATGATAATTGATAAATCCTTACGTGATGGTCTGTGGTGTTTTCTGTTAACCAATCGTCGTAATATGAGTTAGTATTATTTTTGAATTTCTTTTACCTTCTAGAGGGTTTATTGCGACAAAATAAAGATAGAAGTAAAGCAACTACCAATAGTGTGTGACATGATAGAGGAACATATACACTTCAAAACTTACATGACCAAGAAGGTTTAGATGATGCAGAGGGTCAGAAAATCCGCGATTCTTCCTACCGCTAATTATCTCAAGTACGACGACTCCGAAACTAAAAACATCAGATTTTATTGAGAAAGATCCATGCACGGCATATTCTGGAGGCATATATCCACTGCAAGAAAAAATAACGAAGTTGGGAAAAAATAAATTAAAACGAGTTGTGACAACAGAACTGAAGGTTTAAATAACTTTTCAGTACCTGTAATATACAGTACCTATCAAAAAACAATCTATCCTATATTTTAGGAATTCAAACGGACACGAATGTTTGGTAGAAATTAAAACCAAAATTGATGTATATTACAGAGACCAGAGAGTTATTTAAGCCATAAATTGAAATAAATAATTCGAAATTACTATGTTCCCATCACTCTATTTGTTTTAGCCTCAGCTTGGTCTCCCATAAATGATCTGGCTAATCCAAAATCGGATATCTTTGGGATCATGTCAATATCAAGAAGTATATTGCTTGTCTTGAGATCTCTATGTATGATTCTTAATGTAGAATCCTGATGGAGATACAGCAGCCCTCGAGCAATCCCATCAATAATTTCCAAGCGCTTTGTCCAATCTAATAATTTACTTCGTGTAGTATCTAACAAATGACACATTCTTAAGTTAGCATGAGAACTGCATTATGGCAAGAGTAAGAATGAAAGCAATAAATTTGGTTGGAATGAAAGTTCAAACCAAAAATAAAGTAATCCAAGCTTCTGTTGGGCATGAATTCATAGATCAACAACTTTTCATCTTGTTGAATAGAACAACCAATAAGTTTTACAAGATTACGGTGTTGAAGTGTTGCCATCAACTTTACTTCATTTTTGAACTCCTCAACTCCTTGTCCCGATGTATTACAAAGCCTCTTAACAGCAATCTCTTGGCCATCTGCCATTACGCCCTAGTAATTTTTATGAAAATTTTAGTACTTACATTACTTGGTGAAACAAGAGGATAAATTAACTTGGTAACAAAGACATTACCTTGTACACTGGTCCAAAACCACCTTCTCCTAACTTATTTTTGTCAGAGAAGTTATTTGTTACATTAGCGATGGTGGAAAAATCAAATATCGTTGCCAAGTCACCATCTTCCTTCTCCTTCCTGTCCTTCCACCGAAATAACTTTTTTATATACCCTGAAGTAATAATTTAACTAGTTTAATGTTGTTAAGAGTCCCACATCGGATATGTTAGGCCCAACCACGATTTCTAAGATGGTATCAGAGCCTCTCAAAGATCCATTGTGCCACCTGCTATCAGGTTTCCGCTATCGGGCCACCCATCATTTATGTCCACGAACCAAGCTCAATAGTGCTGGTCGTGAGGGTGTGTGTTAAGAGTCCCACATCGGATATGTTAGGCCCAACCACGATTTCTAAGAAATGTTAACAAAGTAAAGGGACACATCAATCAAACATCCAAATTCATTGTAAGGTGTAATTATTTCTGTAAGAAACACTATTTAGCAAATCTTAAATATTTGACATTTTCATATCTTAAAATTTTCACCTAGCTTACCAAGTTTCTTTCTGGATGTTGATGTGACCAATACAAGAACCGTTAATACTATAACGAATGCTGCAACTCCTGCAAGAGTCCCAGCAAGCTTCAAGATCCTCTTATTCTTTTTATGATCTGAAGGATGAAGTAAATGTCAGTAAACAAGCAGGCATATAAGCTTACTAAAATGAAGGAAAAAGACATCCTCAGAGAATAACACAACTTCCATTTGGAAGTTAATTGATTCATAATTAACTGTTAGAAATAGCTCTGGTGTATACTTAAAAGTGAAAAGAGAGTGCATTAGTGTCATATAATTTCTTGTATTAAACAGTGCTTAATCTAACTGATAAGGCAAACGATGTAACGGGAAATTAAATTACCAAGTTCTGAAGATGCGAGCCGTATGTAAATGTCTTGTCCTAGGTCTGGATGTTTTCTCATGTCCACAATGTTGTCAAACCAAAGTAAGCAGCCACTCCCACCATTTCTGATATCTAAATTTGCATATGCAGTGCAAGAACAGTTTTTCAAACACATTGTCTTACATTCCTCAAGACTCAAGCTCTTGTTATACCACGATGCTGATGTATCTGGCAACTTCATGTTTGTGTACGGTAAAAATCCATCTCCATGGAGACAATTTAAATGTGTTTTCCTTACACACCCACCAGACCAATCTGATGACTCCCACTTTAATTGAAATTTTGGCATGAAACCTTCCAAGCATTCACATACTGGAAAGTTATGAATATTGCAGTTAGAGTTGATGCCACACAAGGCATAATCATCACACTGGTCGGCAGGACGAGAAGATAGAGCCTCCCAAATTTGTGTGCTATCTGACCATAGAAAACGTTGTGAATTTCCATATGGATCTAGAATCATTCTAATAATAATTGAAGCGTTCAAGATTCGGTATTGATAAGAGAATTCTTTGTCAGCGAACTCTACTGTGAAATTCAAGACTTTATAATTAGTTATATACCAGTGCCAAGAAACACCGGTGAAAAGAAATCCATTCCAAGACCCTTCTCTATACAGAATTCTTGCTCCCTTTACAGTAACCAGTTGAGGAAAACCATGTATATCTATCCTATATGAACACTCACCTTCAGCAGGATCTTGAGGGTTTTTCCAAGATGTGAGATATCTATATGGACCAGTAACTAAATTACTTTTCAGCTTCATTCCAGGAAGGAAAGTGTTACCAGGATGATCAAAACTTTCCCACAAGAAGTTCTGAGTGCTGTTTACATATTTCACAACAAGGTTTCCTGAATCCAACAACTGCACAACAACTGATTTCACCGTCGCAATTTTTGATGAATTGGAGTTCCATATGAAACTTTTGGAGCCATCAAGAATAACAAGACTTCCTTGATCGTTGAGTTTCAGCATTGCTGTAGAGTTTTTTACAGGAGTGTTTCTATTGGCAACCCACACAATAGTCCTTGGTGATATGTTCTTGTACCATATACCGAAGTATTGGCGCTGTGAATCTCCGAAATTGAAAAATCCTGCTTCAAACCTTTCAGCTCCAGAAACAAGTGTATCACCGAATTGCATAAACTGATTTGGAGCAATAGTAGTAAGAGTGTTCAGTTTAGACAAAGTGGGCTTGGAGCAAAAGAAGAAAGTGCACACAATAAGCATTAGCACCTTAGTATGGTTCTCCATTGTGTTTGTGTTGGTTTATTTGTTTTGTCGTAATCATTTTCATTTTATCAAACTCCATATTCAATTGACAAGTGTTTCCATTTGCGTGATAATTGATGCAAATTTCAAATCAAATATCAATAAGTTTGTGGTGTGAAATCAACAACGTAAACCTTTGTATGTTGACCTAGACTTTCTAGCTCTGTGTGTAACAGGGATGATGGAGAAGGAAAGAGTGCCTGAAGTATGAATGTCAAGAAGCATAGACTTAATTTATTCAAAATATCAGTTTAGAAAAAGAAAATTAAAAAACATAAATATGTATAGAAACAAAAATCTAGAGATTAAAAGTTGGATAGAAACATGGTATACGATGGAGCATTATGGTCACATTTGATCCAAGGGGCCGACCTCGCTTAGTGGGATAGGCAATTGGTTGTTGTTGTATGCATTTAAAAAAAATATATAGCAACGGTAATATTTAAAAAAAATAAAAAATATAGCAGAAA
>Ga0315913_1008488_pt1 | contig 12185 bp, 9 predicted proteins | sample MpolsnodulesMG_FD_207736 | JGI IMG/M metagenome (GOLD analysis project Ga0315913, IMG submission 207736) | Medicago polymorpha root nodule microbial communities from Los Angeles, California, United States - small nodules | ecosystem: Host-associated > Plants > Roots > Nodule | place: USA... | reverse complement strand
AATATTTTCTATTTTAAAAAGTTTTTTTGCAATTCCATAAGCCCTAAAACCTATTTATTGTATAAAAGTAGAGGATGAGATTTATAAATTATAAAGTCATAAAATCATATTCCATTTCTCACATGTAAAGGGCAAAAAACATGATTCAAATTGTCAAGTTTTTTTATGTTATAATTATATTTCTCTCCCTATTTCTTTTTGCAATGAATGCTGATCGTTAGTGATTTTTTATCCTTTTCAATTTTACTTACTTACCACCTACATAATATTTTATCATTTTTATAACATCTTTTTATTCTCTTTTACTTTACAGACCAGTTTGAATGTACTACCGATCATGATTGTAGATTAGTAGGGTGTTTCCCGGATACTTTAGAAGCAAAGTGTTTTGTTAGTTTTGTTTTAGCCCGTTTCCTCTCAAAAGGCATATGTTTATGTGTTTGAGTGATGAGCCCAGTTGATTCTATTATAAAATGTCATAAGTTGTCATTTATAAAATGTCATAAGGCACATGATAACGTGATGCATCCAAATTTATCTTATGACATGCAAATAATTATGGAATATAACTATTCCACATATGGTTGTAGGCGGTCCACTACTTGATATGCAACCCAATCTAACTAGTATTGTGTTGTCCCATCTAACAACCAGCGAGATGCGGTCCCATCTTGACTTACTAAAGTTCTTCATAAGTGTGATTAACAACACATATGACATATTCCTTAAAAAAAAAAAAACACATATGACATATGAATGCATGAAGCATATAAATGCAGAACTTACATAGAATACAACATATGTAGTAACAATATTATGACTTTCATACATTTACCTCATCAAATCATATCATATGTAGCGATGTTTTTCACAACACAATATGCAGTATGTGAGTGGAATGTTTATGTTTTTTTTTCTATATGACATGACATGCATATTGTGTATGTTATATATATATATATATATGGGTTTTGCTTATGAAAACACTTTTCCAGAATCCAATAGGTAATTTAAACACTTTTCCACAATGCGACATGCAATTCATATATTATTGCAAACCATATGAAAATAACTTTTGTGACAATAGTTCATTGTCTTTCCTATGCAAATATTTGTCTCTCGTCATCCGAAAATTCTAAATCTGCAATTTTTATCAAATCAATTTTGTGTAATAGAAAATGAAGGAATTTAGATTATTTTGTAAAATATGTCTCTTCTTGATCTTTAATATACTATAATTGTCACTTTAATAGCACTACCAAATTTTTTTTTTGTCACTTTAATAGAACGGAGGCATTGGATTCTCTATATAAAATATACGAGCAAAATAAGATCAAAACAAAGAAAATTCTAACAGGTTCGAGTCGCGGTGCTGTTTTTTGTTTTTATTCATTCATAAAAAGACATGATAATAACTACCGGGCCAAATACCACTTTTGGTCCTTTTAATTTGACAGAATTCTCAAATTAGTCTTTTAAGTTTCAAAAGTTTCAATTAAGTCATTTTAGTTTGACTGAATTCCCAAGTTAGTCATTTAAGTTTCAAACTAAAAGGAATAACTTGAAAATCCTGTCAAACTAAAAGGACCAAACGTGGTATTTAACTTTTTTTTTAAAGGACTCGTCATAAACTAGTTAATACTTTGTTTTTTTGACAAAATTTATTATACTATAACTTTTAGATTTTGTTTTTTTTGAAAGTTTAACTTTTAGACATAATTCTCTCCTACATAAGTATTATGGTATTTTTTTTTTCTGAGGGGAAATATTATGGTATTTATAAAAATTTGATTCACTAATAAAAAAAATATCACTCTTACGACCCGCGGTGCATGGACTGCTAAAATAATGTAGGTTGAATGTAGTAGACTAGTAGTTAACTTTTAAACAATGAGCCAGGAAGGAATTAATTAAGCAAACTACCCAACTAACGAACAATTTTTGTGAAAAGAAGAAGAAACTAACGAACAATTAAAAATTAAAAATACTAACAAAACAATTTATACGTATATTACTCTTGTAACGAATGGGGAATGGTTATGAAAAATAAGGGATAGGACTAAAATAAACATTCAACAGTTAGTCATCCAAACAAATTGTAACAAAAAAAAGTCATCCAAAGAATTTAAAACGAATTGTCTCCACTTATTCAGCTGATTAGGACTTCGATTTTCCTTTAATAACCTGAATGAAAACAAAACATGGTTAGTTAGTCATCCAAAGAATTTAAAACAATTTTTTTAAAAGAGTTTACAAATAATAATTGAAGGTAGTAACATTTTTAAGAAATAGTGAATAGACAAAACTCAAAGAGGTTCAAGGTAGAAGTGTTTGCTCAAATAATTTGTTAAACTCATCGTGAGTTCAGGACAACTAATTGTAACTGGTTCATCTTGCCAGTGACAATGATACAAACCTTAGATCCCTTTTTGGGTTCAAAATCTAACACACCTTAAATCACATGCTTCAACATTCACTCCTCAAAGCTCTAAAATGTTTTCCTTCAAAACAATGTGAAAGATTTCTAAAAAAAATCTATATTTCCAACCCCCTCAAAGCTCTCTCCTCCCTTCCTCTCCAAACTCCAAAACAAAGCCTAAGAGTATGTTTAGATGGAGAGTTTTAGAGGCAGAAATGGGGGAGGGCTTACTGTTGTTCTTTTAAATTAAGGGTGCTCTAAAATATTTTTAAAATGAATTAAGTGTGATTGAAGCATTATATAATCATTTATATGTTGTTCTTTCAATTTGTTTTTTTTAAAATAACAGGTATATATTAAATATAAACATAGACCTCTAAAGTTTTCCCTCCAAAATCCAACTCCAAAACATACACTATTAAGATGTATTTGAGGGAAATACCTCAAATGAACTCCAAAAGAAAGATAGAACCTGAGAGCTCAATACAGTAATCAAGATTGTAGAATGCAAATTTTGTAACTCTACTGACCACCAGAACAGGGAAGTTGCAAACGCTTCCTCAACATCTCAAGCACTTTCTTCACCCGGTCATTGGCAGCAGGAGCACCGCCAATCACACAATCCGAGTGATAAGGACTGCTGATACGCACCTCATTCATCACAACTATGACATTCTTGTCCCAGCGGACTGGAAGCGTTTTAGATAAAGCATCAAAGATGTTCTGTGCTTCGCTTGTAACACCAACTCCAATCCTCTCAGCATCTGCCTCTGCTTGTCTAATTGCAAGTTCTTCTCTTGCTTGGAGATCATTGAGATCAACGTAGCAATTACGTGGATCAAGTGGGTCTTCATATTGACCTAAAATGGTAAAGTCTTGGATGTAATCAGCGTTCAAAAGCCTAATTTTTCGAAGAGGGGCATCTTTGGAACCTCCCATGAGTCCAAGGATGTTGGAGGGATGATCAAACGTAACAACTTGGGCTTCAAATTCTTCACCAAATGTTGTCCTGATCAACAGCAAACACCCCACTGCAAACGCTTCGGCGTTATTGTTGTTGGTCGTGGTGCTGCTGCCACCCTCCAACGTCATTGAAAACTCCTCTGCATTGTCGCTACTGGTGGTGGTGGTGGTGCCATCCTCCACCGTCATCCCAAACTTTTCTGCATTGTTATTGTCGGTGGTGGGGCTGCTGACACCATCTATTGTCATCACAATCTCTTCTACCTTGGTGGTGCTGCTGCCATCCTCCAACATCACCGCAAACACTTCTTCATTGTTGTTGGTGGCGGTGGTGCTGCCATCCTCCATCGTGCTCACAAACACTTCTACACTTTTGTTGTTGGTGGAGCAGCTACCACCTTCCATCGTAGTCACAAACTCTTCTGTGATGTTGTTGCCACCCTCCATGGTCATCGGCCTTTTTTTTGTGACAGACTGCTCCATTGTAAAATTTATCGAAATATATCAAAGACTACTACAGTTTTTTTATGATATTCATACTTTGAATTCACCTTGAGATCATCGTGGTTAGGCTGAACTCAACCTATCTTATGAATGACATATAATAGGTTCAGACTTTCCTATTATACAAAAGGAGTTCATGACAGTACCAATAAGGTTTAACTTTGAAAAACTTCAATATCTCATTAGTAAAACGATCACAATATTAGTTGCTACTCTATTGTTAAAGGAGACATCAATGTTGATAACCACCAAAATGTATTTACTGAAATTGTGCACAACTTATGATGGCTTTGGTGGATGATGGATTGCATATGGAGCAATATATGTGGAGGCTCTATCACAACAGTGAAGGATGGTGATTCCGTTGAAGGCATTTTTGAGGATATAGAGAGGTAGTGTGAACAGATAAAGGAAGAGCAAAATGATGAGGGAAGGACTCCCAGAGGGGAGGGGAGGGAATTGGAAAGAAAATTTCATGCGATTAGAACCAATCCCATTCTTCATACGGTTGTATTTGCACTACCATGCTCTTTACCAACAGACATGAGAATTAAGAATCACTGGCATGATCATATAATTCAATTGGAGTGAGTGAAGAAAATAGAGGATGGCGAAGTTGTTTCGGAAAATCAAACTGAAGTCGTTTTTTATTGTTTAGTTATTGGTTACAAATAGCGCTAATTTGGTAAGGATAAAATTAATGTAGTTAAATATTGAACAGAAAAGGGTATAAAAAGTTTCTTATGTTCTTGCTATGTTTAGGGAATTAGGTAGTATTGAATAGCTTAATCCTGCCTTTTATTTATATTTTTGTGATGAATGTTAAATAGCCATCTACCATTGAATTGCATGGGTCTTACATACCCCGTTCTTGTAGGTAGATTTGAACACACACAGACACAGCTAAAATAAAAAACGTAGCAACAAGAGAGAGACAATTTAAGAGAGTAGAAGAGGATATACCGGATCCAAGTCATCAAAGTAAGCATGTCTAAGAGCAGATTCGGCAGAAATCCTCCTGTTTGGGTCCAGGCAAAGCATCCTCTGCAATGCATAAGAAACCGGCATGAAAGAAAGTATTGAAAATGATACCAAGAAAGGAATAGAGATAAAAAAAAAAAACTAGTGAATCACAAATTTTGTTCTTAAAATGTCGGTGATGATATAATTTGATTCATAAAATTAACAAATTTTTTAACTGTTATCTGAAATTGATAATTCTTAACCACATTACTTGATCTGTAAGAAAGTTTTACAAATAATCTGATCAAATATTTCAATTTATTAGCAGGGTGTGGCTAATGTATATACGGATCTTCACAGCAGGGTGTGGCTAATGCGGTTTACAAGACCTCAAATTCACCTTCCATGAAAATATATATAAGCAATTTGAGCTTAGGATTGTAAAAGGATTCATTTTTAATTGGGATATGTTTTAAAGACAAAAGGGGTGAACTAAGGTTATAGCAGCACCTTCACAGCAGCGTGTGGCTAATGCGGTGCAGTAAACCTAAGGATCTTCAAATCATGTTACCAAACCAAAATTAGTGAGAAAATGAGACTCACCATTAGAAGATTAAGACCAGTTGGATCAAAAGCAGGAAAAATTGATGACAGGTCCTACAGTACACACAGTTGCACGGAGGCACATAAGCAAGATCCAATAACAGGACAATTGGTGAAAAATAACTCATATATTTGAAAAGTGAGAATTTGGTACCATTGGTCTAAATTTGGGATAGGTTTGAAGGTTAGCACATAAAGTAGTGACCCCTGGCCATGTTTCCTCTGTTGGGGTACCGAACAATCTTCATATATAGAAAAAGGCTTTGTTGGTTTGATTGAAAACAAAAAAGGGGAAATAAGTCCTGTTTTGTGTGTGTGAAATTACCTGAAAATCGTCTCTAGTTCATCCTTGCAATCAATTGCTCGGAGAACTGGTAGTCCAAGTACCATCTCACCAAAAATACAGCCCACAGACCAAATATCAATTGGAGTTGAATATTGACCACATTCAAACAATATCTCAGGTGCCCTATACAACCGAGTTGCTACCTGTGACAATAATGTAAAAGACATTTCAGGAACCATTACATCTACTTTCATTATAAGATCTACTGTCAGAAACCATTACAATATCTCAGGTGTTTTTGGAAATAAATTACATCTATGGTTATTTCAGGAACCATTACATCTACTTTCTTTATAAGATCACACACTATTCCATTATAATTGACCACTCTTGTGAATAACTATTTCTTTTTTAATTCCTCAGTTACTCTAGTTATAATGCTTTCAAATCATAATTTGTCTCTGTATATATATGTCCAAGTGTCCTAATAAAAAAAATTACATTGTTTTCCAAAATTGACATATAACTAGATCTCTTACGCAAATGGTCATGAGTTAAATTCTTGACTAGTGCGTATAGAAGAGCATCTGTTTCGAGAAGAGACAACTTATAATGCAGGAAAGGACTAACTCCGACACAACAATTTGAATCACCACAACTGGCTAACATTATAAATCTAATTTTATGTCAAAATGACAATATGCAACAGAAATAGTGTTGAAAGATTAAATTTAACAACAATGCACTAAAAACATTAATACATATTAATTACATATGCACAAATACGCACGAAAAAGATCTAAGATTACTTGTCGAACGAGAAAAACATTACCTTCGGCGAATATAACACGTCAGGATCTCCCAACTCTCTAGCCAAGCCAAAATCAGCCAACTTGATTATCTTTTCAGAATGATCAATTAAAAGGTTCGTCGGTTTCAAATCTCTGTGAATAATCCTACGAGAATGACAGTACTCCACCGCAGATAGTATCTGATACAGAAAACTCTGCAATAACACCAAAGTTAAATAAAAAAACTAACATTAATTACAAAAGATTACAACAAAATATGTTCAATAAACCTTATTTACCTTTTTAGTCATTGGATCTTTAATAGATGAATCGAAGCGTTCCGCGTCAATAATGTAATCATGAAGATCACAATCAAGATACTCTAAAACCAAGTGAACCAGTCTTGTTCCCTTCTTGTACGTTACATTCAACAACCTGTATACAACACAATCGTACAATTAATTGATAAATCTTTAACCTAAAAAAGAAATGAATTAAAAATGTTTCAATTTTAGTAATAATTACCTAACAATGTTAGGATGATTCAATTCTTTAAGAAACGAGACTTCTCTGATGATGGAACCAGGAACAGCATTATAAGTGTCATGAATAGAGACTTGTTTAACAGCCACGATTCGTTTAGTTTCAACGTCGCAGCAGCGGAAAACTGTACCGAAACCACCTTCACCAAGCTTCTCAAGAAACTCCATATTTTCGAACGGTTTCCCTTCATTGATTTTTTTTTCGGATTTCTTGCGCCTTGAATTACAAGTACTGCAGCATAATTCGCATGCTATGATGCGAACAAACCTAATCACAAGAAATTCGATTAATTAAATCAATTAAGTAGAATTACTGAATGATTAGAGTGTGATTGATGAAGAACTTACAGAGAATCAGAGTAACTTGAAACGTGTTCTTGGAGATTTCTCAGCATTGTGAAATGGGAGAAGAGAAGAGAGAAAGAGAGAGAATCTGAGGAAGAAACCCTAATTCTTGAGGAGAATGATAAAATAGCGATGCGAAAGAAAGAGTGAGATTTTGAAGAAGAAAGTGTTTGGCGCGAAAATGTGAGTAACGAAATTCGGTTACGAATATATATAGTTACTTGCCACGTGGTATTTCATTGATTAACTAAGCGTTATTACCTTGGTAGTGTAATCCTTCTAGACAAGGATCACCGCCTGAGTGAGTGTTGACGGGATGTAGGTAATCAACGCCAAGCAATGGCTTCTCCGCTCCGACGACGACAGTGTAAGAATGCGTTGAATATGTGAAGTTTTTAGCGTATCGGTGCAGAGTCGTTAGTTAGTCGTTATAGTGTCTTTGGACGTATGTGAGTAGATTAGAGTGGAGACAACATATCATCCAAAATAGACAGGCTAAATTCATGTAGGCGATCATGATTATGTGTATTTCAGGTGAGTTTATGAAATAGCTTGTTTTTTGGCTAGTAACTTGAGGTGGCCTGGTCCATTAACAAATTGGCGGAGTGGGGTGAGAGTGTTTTTTTTTTGTGTGCTCTAGTTCCCAGGACAAAGTTTGGTCGTAAAGAGTAGATTTTGACTAAGAATTGTTTCACCATGGAATCGAACTCAAATTATTCCGAATGATTCAATATTTGGCAGAGTTTATTAACCACTTGAGTTCAATCGTTTGGTTCAAAGAGTTTAATTCTTTAGTACTTATTCAGTCTCGTGTTGATGGCTGATATTGTCGACATCACTCATCCGTGAGCTTAGTTTCCTTTCTTGTTCCCTTTTTTTTTTTTTCTGTGTTCTTTTATTTTCCAATTTATCAAACAAATAAAAGTAATAATAAACATGAGAAAAAAATAAAAAAAAGTTGTGTACTTTTTCTGTGTTCTTTCTTATTTTCCAAGTCAATTTTGTGGGTCTATAAGCTGCGTGTTAAGAACGCTCTAATCTAAAAGAAGCGTGCTTAGTGCCCATTGCCCAATAGGAAAGGTCTTCGTCTTATGAAAGCTTCTAATAGTTCATGAAGACTTTTGTTACATTTCCAAATTTCAGAAGGCCAAACATAATCATGTGATAGGTGTCCAACCTGTTTCCAACCCATACACTATATGAATTAAAAAAAAAACATGAAAACATCTTCACTTTTACTATTTAATCAAATTAATTGTACCTTTAATAAAAAAAAAATATACAAGATTGTACATTTTACAAAACTTCCAAGTGGCTTTGACAAATAAAAGTAATAATAAACATGAGAATAAAATTATGGAATCGTCAACAAATTTACATGAGATAACACACCTCATAAGAATGAAAGAAAGAAAAAGTTATCTTATATCAAATGGAAAATCATTGATGACTAGTTATGTTTACTTGCTTTAATCATATTTTACAGTAAAACTTGAAGTTGTTGCAGAACTTGAAGCAGCCAATGAAATGGTAGTAGTACCCTGGCTATCTGAGCTAGAGGAAGCATTGTATGAAGATGGAGCTGTCCCCATATCTATATTTTTTTTAGGTTCTCTAATTTTAAGGTCCATGACATCTGAAATCAAGCCTGGTTTAGTTATCTTAGTTTCATTAATATCCATTTCTCCAGTGAGCATTTTGACCACAGAAGACATGGTTGGCCGGAGCTTAGGAGTATCCTGAGTACAAAGAAGGGCAATCTTCAGAATTTTACAAGCCTCCTCAGCATCGAATTCGCCATTTAGTGATATGTCTACCAACTGTGCCAATTCTCTTCGCTCATAAAGTTGCCATGTCTGTAAGTAAAGAAGCTTAAATAAGAGTTGGTCTAAAGATACCATAATGCAGTAGAGTATTATTTAATATCAATGTAATGAGTAAGCAGTACCAAGAATTACGCTTTGGTATCTCAGTTCACTGTTTCAAAATGACAGTAAAGTCATGTGGTGTTTCAAGATATAATGCAGATGAACAAACAAGTGAAATTCTATGTTAGAGCCTATTTGAATCAATGCAGATACACATGTGAAATTCTATGGTTAAATTAAAGTGTGATTTTCTGTACATAAACTCAAACATACTGAAAGAAACTGGTATCTTACTGCCTGGAAATGGGGACCCCTTCTGCCTTTGATAGCAAACAAAGGCAACTCTTCGAGGGTCTGCTTACCTCCTAATGCCAAAAGGCCCTAATTCACTCAACAAACATGATATCTCACTCTCTAAAATTACCCTCTTAGTTATAACCAATTATCTAACTCTTATTAGGCTATGAACAGAACATACTCCCCACAGGACTGTACCTATCACATATATATGCGAAGAACAAGCACAAGAACAATGTTTTGCTTTTGAGTATTGGAAAGAAATTCAAACGCAATAGAACTAGATTTGTTAAAGATACAAAACACTGTTGTATATTTAGATATCGTCACAGTGAAAAGAAGAAAAACATACCAATAATTGAGACCAACAACAACACAAGGATTTGACTCCAATTATTTCAGTTATTTCCATACAACTTGAACCATAGAAAGGAATTATGTTTTGGAGTATTTTGCTTATTAATAGGGAGACGAGCACAATAAAGTGTAACATAGTTTCCATCTTACTGTCCATTTTAAAAATGCGAAAGATGCTTGAACACAACAGAGGAAATAAGGCACACATACCGTTTCAAGAATATATTGATCTGCAATTGGTAATCTTGTATTTGTGTTAGACCTCCCACTGACTATCTCAACAAGGAGTACCCCAAAACTGTAAATATCTGCTTTACGTGTCAACTGCCCTCTTATTGCATACTCCGGTGCCAAATAACCTCTGAAATAAAAAATAAAAAAACAGCATTGAGTTCCTGATCTACGTAATTTGGTGAGAAATAAGAGATAACACCACAAATAGTAAAAGAGATATGATTTCCTCATTCTCCCTTAGGAAGCAACAAGGTGATGAATGGACATAATATACAAGAACATCCAGAAGAAAATAAGGGTTTCCATCAACAAATGATGCAGTTTAGCAGCACTCTCAATGAGATTATGGTTATAGGTGATACATGAATATAATACCAGCCAAAACAAGTGTGTGCTGCATTTATTGGACTATAAGATATGCACACACCGGTTGACACCAAATGGACAAAATTCGATATGAAAAATCTCTTTTGTCAACATTAAAACAGTGTAATAACAGATGATATTTAATACTATGAAAATAAATTTCTAAGTCACTGGCTGACACCAAAATGAACTACTGCAATTAGTAAATATTGAATAAAATCAATATAGTTAACAAGGTTCTCATTTGGGCATGTGCGAATAACACAAGTAGAGGCCCAATAAGGAGAGTTGATCAAATGTAGGGTAGTTTAAATTGGATAGAAACGAAGAAAAACTATAGGCCAGATTTTTAAAAAGAATATTGATTAAAACAGTTTGTCACCGAAAATCATTTATGATGTGACATCATGACAGCATTTGATTTATGTAGCTAATTCACACAATATGAAAGATGAATGACCTTTGATGTTGTTGTATAGTTAGACATTTTGAGTTTAAAATAGGAATAGATAAATGGAGGCACCCAGGAATTACTGTTGGGAAGGGTACCCTGCTCTTTCAACAGTTAAATCAAAATAAATGGTTCCAAATTTTGTAAGGACTGTAACTTTAAAACACTTACATTGTTCCTGCTACACGTGTGCTGACATGAGTCATGTATGATGGAATCAGCTTTGCAAGACCGAAATCTGAAATCTTAGGTGTAAGATCTTTGTCGAGGAGAATATTGCTTGCTTTTATATCCCTGTGAACAATATGTGGTAGTACTTCCTCGTGGAGAAAGGCAAGTCCACGTGCAACTCCAAGGCATATCCTACGTCGTGTTTGCCAATCAAAGTAGATATTACTGTGACCTCCAGCTGCAAGTACAGAAAAAATAAGTCAAAGAGTTATTAATATAACAAGTCCACAAAATTCTGATGAAATACATGTCCTTGTTCTCAAATTCTCCCAGAAAAGTTTACAGCAAAAATGATAATGCATTTACCTAGAAGGGTTTGTGAAAGACTATTGTTCTCGAGGTAATTGTAGACTAATATTCTGTGATCTCCTTCGACACAGCAACCATATAGTATAACCAAATTTTCATGCTTTATTTCTGAAATCACATTAATCTCGGTCAAGAATTCCTTCACCCCCTGTTTCGATTCAGTTGAAAGGACTTTTATGGCGGCTAACTTTCCACCTTTTAGCACTCCCTGATCATCCACCAAAATATCGTTAGGGTTTCATTTGATAAATCAAGAAAGGAAAATATATTTATCAAAATAAATGATACTGGTGATGAAAGAAATACTTGAAAATTGTTTGGTTACCTTATAAACTGAACCAAAACCACCCTCCCCGATTTTATTAGCCAGACTGAAATTGTCAGAGGCAATTTTTAGTTCTTTGTAGGTATAAACTTTTATTCGAATGCCGGAAAGTCCTGTTAACAAAGTATGTTAATTAAAACCAAGCACTGTAAATAGACATTTTTCACTAATTACATCATAAGTATCTCAATAGACGAAAGCAACATAAAAATTAGTCGAATGGAGACTAGTTAGTTACCTTGATCGATTTCAGGATCTCGTCTTACATCAGAAGACACTTTCTTACCAAATAAGAAAGGAAAGCAAGTCATGACAGTATGAGGTATATCAA
>Ga0315913_1008486_pt1 | contig 12188 bp, 7 predicted proteins | sample MpolsnodulesMG_FD_207736 | JGI IMG/M metagenome (GOLD analysis project Ga0315913, IMG submission 207736) | Medicago polymorpha root nodule microbial communities from Los Angeles, California, United States - small nodules | ecosystem: Host-associated > Plants > Roots > Nodule | place: USA... | reverse complement strand
AAAAAAATCTAAAATAGTTCAGAACCTTCAAAAGAAATAAAAAAAAAAAAAAAACTAGTCATTGATATATATATTTGCATGTTACTCCGAGATTTAATAAAAAAAAGTAAAAATAAACCGTGATTTTTTTTTTGAAGGGAGAATAAACCATGAATAACTATTGTGTATATTGATTAAACAATAAGAGTAATTTTTAATGATTAAAGAACAAGAGTAATTTTTAATAGTGACCATATATTAAATTCTTTTTTGAAAACAATAAAAAATTAACCTTTGGAATGGTTTAGATATATAAAATTTAACTTTTGGAATTGTTTAGAAATAAATTTTTGATTTGCGTCACGAGGTTGTCTCAAGTCCTCTTATATTTATTTACTCAAAGAAAAAGTCCTCTAATATATTTGAAAAATGCAACATTATTTAAATCTTACAGGCACCAATGTGAAGTAAATTCAATAAATTTGGACTTTAGGCTAGCAAACAGAACAACATTAATTTGTCATTGAACTTCCATGTAATCATCGTCCCCTTGTTTTTAACTTCAATCATCAATGTAATGAAAAAACAAAAACATAACAAGTCCAAAACAAGTATGTGCATGCTTAAGAATACATACATACCTAGACAAGTAGCAAGTCAAGGGAATATAAAAAGGCAAAAAATTTACCTAAGGGGTAGACACAGGTCATTGGAGAAATGGAAATGATGATGAAGAATAAAGAGAACGAGAGAAGGAAAATCATTTCCATGACAGATGATGATTTTCAAGTAATTTCCAAGAGACGACGAAGAGAGCCTGCTGCAGCGACACTTACTTCGGAGGATAATCATATTCAGAAGCAACAAGTTTGTCAAAATTCTACTACCAGCACAACAAAGAGAAGTTCAAGATTTCGAGGTGTTAGCAGGTTGTAAAGAATGAATTCTTAAGCTCTAAAGTTTCAAATAGATGTCACAAGTATCAACTTTTTGGTTCTTGTTTTTCATTTGTTAATAAGTTGAATTTAATCAAACAGACATCGATGGACGGGTCGATATGAAGCTCACTTATGGGATAAACTCTCTTGGAATATGACCCAGAAGAAGAAAGGGAAACAAGGTGGTGTTACTCTTCTTCAGTGTTGACAATTTCAGAAAGTAGCCATTTGTTCAATTTCCTCTATGTTATAGTGCTATAGCGCCGCTATAACCACTATTTGAAAAAACTTTGCACTAAGTAGCATATCATAAAACAATATACATTTATTCAAATTTTGCTACTATAACCACTAATTTACAACGCTGTTAAACCTAGACACTCGCATCGGCCGCTTTGTTGATTTTCGTATTCATTGTTTAATCCTTTCTTTTCTTGGAAATAATTTGTTTATCAATTCTAACATAAAAGTGTGTTTTCATGATCAACCTTTGTCAATGGAATGTGGATTGGAATCGGTTATTGAGATCAACAGTTTATCTAGGTAAGTATCTCTATTATAAGCCTAATCTTTTAATTTCTTTTATTACCGTTAATTACTAAGACAGACAAACTATCTATCAAATATCACAGGGGCTTATGACGACGAAGAATCAGCTGCGAGAGCATATGATTTAGCTGCACTAAAGTACTGGGGAACAATGACCGTCACCAATTTTCCTGTATGATATTTGTTACCTAAAAGTAATAGCACACACATCCTTTACTTGATGCTTATAGGCAGACTATTCATCCAAAGTTCGCTATATTTCCAACAGGTCTCAGATTATGAGGAACAGGTGGAGATAATGCAAACTATGACAAAAGAGGAGTATTTAGCAACCTTAAGGAGGTAACAGTATCATGATTTTGTCCCCTAATATCAAGTAAAGAGCATTATCACAGCCTCTTTCACCTTTTGTGACTCTTTTCTATCTTGCAGAAAGAGCAGTGGATTTTCAAGAGGCGCATCAAAGTATAGGGGTGTTGCAAGGTGATACATACGATTATTGAATTTATAGGCATTCAGAGTTGTTGGAGATGGAGATAATTACTCATATAATTGGTATGTTGCAGGCACCACCACAACGGTAGATGGGAAGCACGAATCGGAAGGGTTTTTGGAAACAAGTATCTCTACCTTGGAACCTACAGTAAGTTGAATCTCTACATAGCCAATCATAGGGCTACAAATCATGCAGACATACACAAACATAGATATGATTCTGTCATTTAACTAACACCTCTCAGAAACATCTAGTTAACCAAATCTATGTACCTTCCCCAAACATAGGCACCCAAGAGGAAGCTGCTCGTGCTTATGACATAGCAGCTATTGAGTACAGAGGGAGTCATGCGATAACAAACTTCGACTTGAGTACTTACATGAGATGGTTAAAATCTTCAACAGAAAATATCTCAGAAACAAAAGTTGAAAAACTGGAAGTACCAGAGTCTCAGGCAGTGGCAATTCAATCTAACTATTCTCCAATAGAGGGGTCCAAATCCTTAGCCCTCCACAACACTACTTATAATTCAGATTATCTGAATTCCGCTCAAAAGTACGAAGTTTTTGACAATAAAACATACCAAATGTCCAGCACTAAGTCATGTTCTTCTCCCACTGCACTTGGACTACTTTTCCGCTCTACAATATTTAGAGAGTTAGTTCAAAAGAATTCGAACATGTCTGGAGATGAAACTGATGGGGAAGACACAAAGGATAAACAGCCACGGACAGCAGCAAGTGATGATGAGTTGGATGGGATCTTCTGTGATGGAATTGGGGATACCCCCTTTCTGAAACCCCAATGGACACCTTAGAAATGCAAGAAAGAGACATGCACTCAATATTTTGAAATGGCTAGATTTTTAAGAAGTGTCAGCCTTCTAAGACAGGGTCTAGAGAATTCACAGCACCATCATTGAAGAAAATTTGCAGAACAATAATTGAGGAAACATGTAGAACAATAATTGTGAATTCCTCCTTTGTAACATTGAATTACTTCTATGCAAAGATTTTAATAACTTCAGTTTCAGACTAGAAAATAAAAATCTACTTAATAACAAGATCTAGCAAGACAAAAAAACACCCACAGCTCATCCAAAATCAAAACCTTTGACCACATGTTTTATTGCTAACAAATCATGCATGGCATATTTGCAGTCAACTAGTAACATATAGTAAGGTTCTTATTTTGATTCAAAATTATTTGCTGTAGTGCTTCAATCTTAAGAGGTCATGATTTAAGACCACCTCCACTCCAAAAGGAAGCTTCAGAGGTCCGGATTACTCAAACCTTAAAAGGACATCTAAAGCATGGACAAATGTGGATAGAATAACCGAGATATTGGCAATTGGCATAATAACATATAGGCTTGGATATTCAACCCCCGAAGCTAGCTCTAAGTGGCTAGGATTGCCCAAGTGCTATACTGACAAATAATTTTATGGATTCCTAATGTTTGCATCACCAGTTCCCAATTAGAAGTATAATTAAAATGTGTGTTCATCCCGAAAATAAAAAATTAGATGTTTTTATGAACGATTGAGCGATTTCAATGTTCTCATTGATAAAAGCAACAAGATTAAATGAAGATCAACTTTTGTAATTTTCAAGTACAAGGAAAATAGGTGCTGTCATGCACGGTATCAAGGTTGATATATGTTAACAGATGCAATCATGCAGAACAGAAACTGTGTACTTTTCACCAATGGCGAAAACGAAACTGTGTAAGTTTTCACCATTGGCACATAAAACTAACACATCTTTCTACCGCATTACACTAAAAGATAAAAAAGCAAGCTTCTATCATGAAAATGCTGAAGCATTGAGTTTGTCGACTCATGATATCTGCACTAGCAGAACAGAAATCTATCATTCGATTTGAATTTAACTTCAACCACCAAGCTAGGAGGTTGAAAAATAAGATAGTTGATAACCAGATCATGTATATAATTATTCCTAAGCTGCAAGCCAACGTTGTCCTTCGTAAAAGAATCAGAGTTGCTATAATTTCCTTTTAGTTTATGCAAAATAAACGAACCTTAAAATTGTTGAAAATCAAAAGCATAGATGATGCTAGTCAATGAGGTGATCATTTGTAGACTGTATGTAAATGATGAATTGCTGTTTGTACAACTTCAGGATGAATAATTTTTGAGGCACCATGCTATGAAGATTCTTAATCTACTCTACCATGAACTCATTAAGGAATAACTAATAAGAAACCACAAATTTTGTAGTTAATCAAGCTTTAATCATAGTCACGACAAAACGTAACACACTTGATATTTGATGGAATCTGTCATCTAAGGTCAAGAGTGGAAAGTTTGATAATCTGAAACATGGATAACAAGTTGGGAAAAAATTTCAAGGTATGGAGGGGAAAAGTTCTAGGTCAATATTAAAGAGCATGAGTTTTCTTCCAGGTGAACAACATATGATGCAGGACAAACTGGGTCACTTAGCATTAAACAGTGGGTTGTGTCACAGTTTGAGTATTGTATTTTCTTGTCATATTACTGTAATGCTTAATTTGCTGACTGTTATGGTCTGTAGCACAATACTGTTCATTTACTGTAGCTCAGGCCAGTGAGTGTGCGGCGTGTTGGTTTAAATTTATATACTGTTGGTAGCTTTAATTGAAATTATTATGGACAACTACAATCAGACATATCAAAGTTGTTGACAATCTAGGCATAGGGTGCATTGGATTGGATTTGTTTAGAATTTGACATAAATTCTGATTAAAGTGATTTGGCAAATATTACAGGGGACAGTTTCATATGTTATTGATAACAAAGGCTTTAGTAGTAAGTGCCAAAGGTGAAAACATACAGAGTTTCTTATTGTAGAAAAATGATTAAGCATTGAGAAAAGCAAGCCATAGTTAACAAGATCTACTTATATGCATGATTAAAACCTTTGACCACACGTTTTAGTGCTACTGCTAACAATCACGTACGACATATTCGTAACCAACCAGTAATACATAGTAAGGTTTCTATGTAAGACTTAGGCAGTACAGATTTATGCCTACCTCTACCCCAAAAGCTAGATTAAGTGGTCAAGATCAGTGAAACCTTATACGGATTGCTTTGGTCTCATCTCTATGTGAACTAGACATGTAAAGCATGAACAAATGTGGGAGGAATGACAGATATATTAGTCCAATAACAGATTAGCTTGGATATCGTCTTAGACTTTGGACTTTAAGTCTAACTCATCCCAAATGATGTGAACTTAAGTTGGAGGTCCTCGTCATCAAAAGTTAGAGTAAGGATCCTCTCCATTGCGAAATGAAGATGTCTATTATTATAGTTTTATAAAGAAATTAAAGGCACATTTCCAAAATTTGTAACATTAATTAGACATATCACCAAAATCATAGTAATGGAGATGTCCTTTTCGTTTAAGAAATGGAGAGGCTGGGATTGCCCAAATGCTATAATGACTACTATGGCCATATATCTAGTTGACGAGATATTTGGCAGCAGGGACTAAATATGTTTTTTCACCCCCAGAATAAAAAATAAGTTGTTTTTCATTAACGATTGAGCAGTATTCAATGTTTCCACCAATAAAAACCAACAAGAATAATTGAAGATCTACTTGTGTAGTAATTTTCCAGGTCAGGGAGAAAAAAATGCTGCCATACATGGCATCCAGGTTGACATATTTTAACAGATGCAATCATACAATAAACATTATTCACTACAAAATAGGAATTCAGAAGCAATAAAATGTTCGTATGTTTCCACCTTTGGCACATAAACCTAGTAGTACATCTTTCTAACAAGCCTACAGGCCTTCGTCATGAAAATGCCGAAGCATTGAGTTCAACCACGCATGAATTCTGCACTGGCAAGCTAGGAGGTGCAAAAATCAGGTGATTGATCACTAGACAAGATATAGTTTATTTCTAAGCTGCAAGCCAAGCTTGTCCTTCGTAAAAGCACCGGAGTTGCTATACATTTCCTCTTAGTTTATGCAAAATTTATGAACCTTAAAATGTTTATAAATTTAAAGCATAGATGAACAGAGGGGGGTCGTTTATAAATTATATGTAAATGCTGAATTGCTCTTTGTGCAATTTCAAGTTTAATAATGTTTTGAGGCACCATGGCATGAAGTTCCCAACCTACTCTAGCACAAACTTATTAAGGTAAAAGAAACCACAAATTATGTAGTTGGTCCAGCTTTAATCATATTCACAACAAAACATCACACAATTGATACTTGATGGAATCTGTCATCGTAGGTCAATAAGTTAGAGCATGTGTTTTCTTCCAAGTGCACATAATATGATGCAGGACAAACTGGGTCACTTGGCATTAAACAATGGGTTGTGTCGCAGTTTGAGTATTGTAATATTCAGTCATAATACTGTAATTCTTAATGAACTGATTGTTATAGTACGGTAGCACAATATTGCTCATTTATAGTAGGCGCTCAGGCAAGTTTTAGTTTATACTTGTTAGTTGCTTTCATTGTAAGGTATACCCTAGTAAGTTGTTGACAATCTAGAATTTGACTTAAACCCTGATTAAAGGGATCTAGTGAATGTTACAGGGGACAGTTTCATATTTCATTGACAACAAAAGCTTCTAATCATTGTACCCGGTGGTAAAACAGAGTTCCAGCTGTCTATCATTTTCTTTTTCTATTTCTCTTATGTGATTACAAATTTAAAGCTACCATATCAAACCTACTAGTGTTATGCTAATACTACTCATTCATGCCACATAGAAATGATAAACTTATGTCCTCATCATACTTTAAAAGGTAAGAAAAATTCCTAAAAATTTTGATTACAAAGAACAACCGAAATACGAAAACGGCATGTTGAACAAAAGCGAATCATTCGAGCAACTGAAACATCAAGTTCATCAGCATACCTCTTGTATAGTCATACACATGTTCTGCTTTCTTAAACTCATACAAACATCTGTCCCGCTTTGCATAAACATAAGAAAGAGCATCAAAATTGCTTCCTTTTATTCCTGAAAAGTTTATCCCTCTTTGCATAAACGTAAGAGATAGCAATGAAAGCCACAGCAGAAGTTGAGACCGAAAACCATGGAAAAGGAGGATCCTTAAAGCACGTAAGTGACGCCTCGATTTCCTGAGAGGCATGATACACAATGGAATGAATGGCAAACAGATCGTGATCAGAAGACCTCAAGTAAAACAAAGCCATCTCATAATCCAAATGAGACAATGCAGACACCGCCTTGTTCAGCTTGTACTTGAAAAGGTTCCATCTCTGAACAAATTCAACGTGCTGCTTCGGCTTGAGAAGATTCCTATCCCCACCGTGCGTCTCTAAGGACTGCAAAACATCAAGAGCACTTGAAACACTATAATTCAACGACGTCAACAGAACATTCCTCTTAGCAGCATCCTTCTGCACAAAAGACAACGACGAAATCTGCGAAAACGGCCCAAATGGTGTCTGCCCCATACTCCAAGTATAATCAACCAAAGTACTATTATGCAAAGGACTCCAATTCAAATGCGTCGGCGAAACCCCCCACATACTCTGCAAAACCGATCCAACAATCGGCCTCTCAAGCTCCCTCGTATGCACAAACACATGCCGTCCATTACAACTATAATCACTCACCGTCTGCGTATTCCTCGTCCTAACCGCAATCACCATATCCTTAAAAGCAACACTCTGATGATACCGATCCAACATCAACAACGAAGTATAATCCAAATCAAAAACATAAACCGGTACAACTCTACCGAAAACCTCCTCTTCCGGTATCCCCGCAATCTTCCTCATCTCATCCCTATTATCAGACAAAATCTGATGCAACCTCTTCGAATCCAAATACTCACTCACAATCAAAGTATAATTATCAAACAAAAACCTCGACGTATACGAATTAATCGACTTAGAAACCGCAAACGAACAAATCGAACATTCATCATACTTCACCTCATAAACCCTAAATTCCAATTTCTGATCCCTAAACAAAACATTACCATCTCTAAACCTTTTCTCAATCAATTTCCAATCTAAACCCTTCAAATCCTTCTCTTTTTCATCCCCACCATAAACATGAACAAATTCCACCACAAGCTTCTCATCAAAACCTACAGGAATCCTCAAACTAGGAGCTAAAAAAGTGTTATAAGAGCTCATCACAATCGACGCGAGATCGGCCGAGATAGAACGGTCGCCCTTCGGCCGACCGTTCAATGTCGCGAAGGGATGAAACTCCCCTCGCGGAATTAATCCGTCTCCGGATATCGCGGGACCGTAATCGACCGGTCCGGCAGATAAATCAATCCAGAAATAACGATTCTCCGAATTCCAGAAAGTTCCAAGACAGTTAGTGAAGCCTGGTGAGGAATTATCAGATGGAGTGGAGGTGTATGAGTAAGCATAAGGTTTAACAGTTTTTGTGATAGGATCGGTTTTAGGTTCGGGGAGGTTAATAAGGTAAAGATGAAAACCGTTAGGTTCGGGATCGGGAGAGAGAGTGTTGAAGTGGTTTTGTATGATTTTATCGATGGAGGAATGAGGGAAGGAAAGGAGTGAGGTTCGGAGGGAGGTAGGGGTGGTGACGTGGAGGTTAGTTAAGGTTTGGGTGAGGGTTTGAGTTAGGGTTGGTTGAGAGAGAGTGGTGACGTGGAGGGTGTGGGAGAGAGAGAGTGTGTGGGAGAGAGAGGGGGAGATGAGGGAGAAGGAGGAGGGAGATTGAGAGAGGAAGGAGGAGAGGAGAGAGGGAGTGTTGACGGGGAAGGTTCCGATGAGGTGAATTGTGAGGGAGATTGGGAGAGATGGGAGAGAGAGGGAGAGAGAGAGTGGGAGAGAGGTGAGAGAGGTTTTGATTTGGGAGGGGAGAGTGGTGAAGGTGTCGGTTGTGGCGGTGGGATCGGTGTGGGATTGGGTTGTTAGGTGGGAATCGAGGCCGATTATTGGTGTTGCGGTGGTTGTTAAGGTGGTGGTGGTGATCAGAGCCACCAGTGTTATGAGGATTAAGGTGGTGGTTGACGGCATGGTGACGGTGGTGATCGGAGTAGTTGTGGTGGTTATGGAAGCATTTGGGGGGTTTTGGGTTTGAGGGAGTGAAGTGAAGTTCTGGAAATGATGAATGGTGAAATGAAATGAACGATGTTCTTTCTGATCTTGGAGTAACGTGGAATAGGTGAGTCAACTAATAATAATAATATAATATTGCAATTTTTTTAACCGAATATTTTGGATTAGTAAAAAGTAAAAACTAGTTATTTCTAAAAAAAAGTAATTATAAATTATCTTTGTCGATAGAGACAGTGTATTGTAATATGTAGGGATTGAAATTCGAATATTGGATTCAATATTTACGAGGGTAAGAAAGATGTTCTCCTTACGAGGGTGTTCTCCTAAGAACACCTAACAATATTTAAATATCGTATTCTCCTTTCATTTACGAGAGTGAAATTCTAGCTATCCTATTGAGCTCAATCACTTGGTTTAATTGAACAATTTTTTGCTTATTACTACTAATTTATTTATAATATTATGTGAACCCTACGTGATTCTTTCACCTTAACTAAGTTTGTTTGACGTTAATTGATTCAATTGTGATTTGTGTGTAAAAATCTAGTATTCCATAATAGCAATGCACAATAAAATAATAGAAAAACGACCCTTCATGAAATTTGAGGCTAATTATTTCAATTATTGATTATTAGTGTGTTTGTTTGGATGTTACAACTCAAAATCTTGTGCCCGAAGACTTGGAAAACGTGAAAATAACGAAGCTCAAATTTGTAGAGTTGGCTAAAATGCACGGTTTGGGGTATCCCATCGTGTAAGCAAACACATGCTATGTGTGTTTGAAAATTCACTTTTCCACCATAACATTTCATAGTGGGGGAGATGCAACACTTTAGAATAGGAATGGGACAACGTGCAATGAAATGTTTTTTTAGTTAAGACCTCAGTCATTTGACAATGTCAATATTGTTATGTTTGACACCTTATCGAAGTTCAAACTGAAAATCTCACCAATCAGATTTTATGTAGTTTTTCTCATTTCATCTATGTAAAAAAAAAAGTGTGGATAAGTTATCATATTCATATACAATCACTTATTCCACGAATTAATTCATTTGCAATGTTTTAGTGATCTTTGCAATAGTTTAGGTCATGCGTAAGGTAGTCCTATTTTTCAAACTAATTTGTTTTGTTTTATCGATACTGTAGAGACTAGAAACTAATATTGTACAACATCTTAACTAAATCTCTTCTTTAAGGACGAAGTGTTAAGATTATAGTGTAACATGAACCTATTTTCTAAGTTACATTGCACATTGGTGACTCCATCACTGAGCTTAGAATTTTTTCATTCATTGAAACAACAAAACAATAGAGCAAAAGTAATTAAATAACACCAAGACAAAGAAGCCATTGACAGTAAAATAAAATGTCAAACATCAGTAGTATTGTCATTCATTCATCAATGCACCATTTATTATATTGGATACAACAATTCAAACAACAAAATGCAAGGAAGTGAAAAACTGCAGGTTAAATGTAACCTTTTGATTGCAATAAAATATGCTGTTACACAGGAGAAACTACACAGGTTAAATGTAACCTTTTGGCAAGAGGCCATGTATTTCAGAAGATTCTGCTCTACTTTAAAAGTATGTAAAAGACTACATTAATTTGGAACTCGCAAGTTACAACGAACAAAAATGGACTAGTTTAATCAGCTCCGCATTCCTTTTCTTTGACTGCCTTCTTCATACGTTCCCTGCATTCAAAGAGGAAAACAAAAGAATAAATATTTGCTGCTTGAAGAAGATCAGCACAGGCAAAAGTCCACTTGAAATAATAACATCATGCGAAGTTAGCAGCGATTAAATAGGCCTAGTGTTGCAATCTATTGTGAACCATGATATCCTCATTTGCAAAACATGACATACAAGGTGGCGGAGAAAAACAAGACAAATGCATAGAAAAGTAATAATATGAGAAACACATACCCCTTCATCCATCGCAAAATCTTCAGACGGGGTAGATTAAGATCTGCATTTAGCATGAATAATAGGGCCTAACTGCGACCTGTCCATGCCTGTTGCTATTCCATTAGGCGCGTTAAGGTATACAGTTCTTCTACACATCCAATCCTCCGCTTCATCACTGTAAAACACGTCAAAAGGTTCTCCGCATAATGCACAAGTATTTTGATCCTCGTCAGCAGGAACTGCCAACTCTTCATCTTCTCTCTTTTCCTCAGTGGTTTCGGTTGGCAAAAAACCTGGAGCAGACTTAACTCCCAATGTCTCTGCACCTTTAAGCCACATCGTCTCGCTCACAAACCACTTGCGAGAGGGCTTCTGCTTACTATTTTTAGACATACGGTTCTTAGTCACATGCCAATCCATGTGACTTCTGTGCTCGTCTTGGGATTTGAATCGGTGGCCACAAGTTGTGCACTGTCTAGGAAAATCACCATATAAGGCACGGATTACAGATTCATGACGAACCTTGAGAATATTTGGATCAAACTCAAGGCCAATAAAATCCTACAAACATAATATAATAACAAAATTGGTACGCAATCAAACAAAAATGGAAGGAAAATGTGATATAAAAATTGAACTAAGGATTGATTTAGTTACCTCCGCAGGGGCTTGATTAGGCGATTTAGTTACCTCCGCAGGGGCTTGATTAGCCAATGAGATAACACCTTGGGCAACGAGTGAACTAATCAAATTAGAATATCCAACAGTTGGATGTTGGCTTAACACATTAGGACCAGGATTTGGATGTGGTAGAATCTGGGGTAGAGCATGTGGGCCAGCTGGAGGTAAAGGTCGCATAGGAAGTGGCATAACAGGTCGTGCATTTGGCAGGGGTGCATGTCTTGGCAAAGTGGTCCTCTGACTAAATTGCAACGCTGTTGGATCCTGAGATGGAAAAAACTGGAATGGCAGTGTTTGTCCACTGGTTGGCGGGTTAGATGTAATCAGACCAGGTAGCTGATTAGGCAACTGATGCAGGTTTCTTTTAGGGATACCATTATTCGCAACACCATGTTCATGCACAGGAATAGGTCTATTAATTAGACCATGACTCACAGCGGTACTATTAGCATTTATTGATTCGAACGGATTCCTAACAGGATTCTTCGATGGATATATAGGAGGACGTCGAGCATGCACATTTACGGAGGGCCTTGTTTCAAAAGTTGCTGGCAAAACTGGTGGACAAGGTTGCA
>Ga0315913_1008482_pt1 | contig 12192 bp, 10 predicted proteins | sample MpolsnodulesMG_FD_207736 | JGI IMG/M metagenome (GOLD analysis project Ga0315913, IMG submission 207736) | Medicago polymorpha root nodule microbial communities from Los Angeles, California, United States - small nodules | ecosystem: Host-associated > Plants > Roots > Nodule | place: USA... | reverse complement strand
TCTGAACCTGAGGACAGTTATCTAGAATGTAAAAGAAGAAGTTTCCAAAAACACAATTCAACCCCCCCTTCTTGTGGTTTTTCTCACCTTCAGACTCATCATGTACTCGTACATGTCTTCCTTGAACATCCAACAATGCACCTTGGTATTCTCGTGTGCTATGCTTTGCTTAATCATACCAATGCTTGCTCGTTGATTTCCCTCTTAAGGAAAACTTCATAATACTAGCACACGGGTCATTGGCTTTGATGGTTACTCATCCTACAGTGCTTCTGGGTCCTAGGCATTATCATAAAATCACGGAACGAGTTGACAATACTGTTGTGCCATCAAACCTCGCTCCAAGTGAATTCAGCCCGCTTTACGCGAGTTGTGACGAACCAAGACCTGCAGAGTTCCTATTTAGTTTGAGAATACCAACTTCAACAACCGATATGCATGTATCTATTTTCAAACCTCTAACATTATAATCCATCATTTCAACGAGCCTTAGCAAGTTAATTAGGCAAAACATAGATTCGAGGGATAATTATCACTCCACGAAATATGGGAACCCTGGAATTTCACATAACTTTCACCACTGAAATATGTTAATGTTACTCATGCATTTCCTTTATAATACTTCAGTATGCAATGCGCATTAGTTTCTTGACATTGAGGCTTTGTTAAAGTTACAAAGAAAAGCATCGGATTCCATTCTGGACCATAAGAGTATTTTTTATTTTATTTTTAAAAAAATGATGTGCAGGTGCTGCACGCTTAAGCGAGCTTCCATCAGTCCAGAATGCAGAATTCGTATTTTAACATAAAACCTCAAAATCAAGCTTTTAATGATCACATTACACACAAAAATCATGGAAAAACATCCTAGGTCTTCTGCATGACAACAGTTAACCTAAATCCAACAAATCAATGGCAAAAGGGAACTGATTTCATACATTCATAACCTAACAATATCATGCTTTCTAACATAATTCTTCATCACTTTAACTTCCTACCTCATGTCTCCACTCTTCACAACCGCAACGCCTATCCCACATGCTGAAACCTCAAAAATCAATCCAAACTTCCTCTTAACTCTTGACACATTAATTCCCGATGTTAGGATGTAATGTGCATTTGATGCTTGATATCATAAAGAATCTTTACTGCGTAAAAGACTGCGAAGACGACCCCCAATAGCAATTACGGACCCTAGGGACGAACCTACAGCTTTTGGGAAAAGCTGAAAATTTCGCCCCAGGTTGGCTATTAGCGAAATGTTGCTGGAGCAACTTCGCTAATGGCAAAATTTGGCTATTAGCGAGTTCCTTCTGCTCAGTTTTCCAGAAAATGTATTTTTCACAAAAATCTTGTTCTTCAAGTAACTCAATGCACATTAGTCATTCCTAACATCATAAAAAAATTTATAACATTTGCATGGCAAGCATTAACATCAATCGATACAATTCACGGTACACCGGAACTAATGTCTTAAGCGTGATAACACTTAACATAAAACTTTAACTTTGCTTGCTACGAACGGCTTAACTTGCTTCTCTACCGACTCATTCAATCTTCCAAACGTTAGGACCGTGCCCACTCTGGGCATTCAATTCTTTGACTTCATACACATACCGCTATCCTTGAGAGTTTACCGATTTCTTTAACTTATGCCGACTTCTCCATTCCGAATCTCTCCCTATCCGGTACCCTGAACGTACGTTCCAGAATACAATTCCTTTCTATATCATAATCTCGTTCCAACAACGACTCCTACCGAAGCTCCAAGTCCAGCTTAGATACTTCCAAACTCTTCATTTTCGTGTATGCGAGAAATCATTAACAACTCACCCAACGTTGTCGGGAAACTCCATCTAATTACTCTTGACATTGAATTGTGTTCCCAGAGGGATCAAACTTCGACTGCTTAGTTCAGTGGTCGCCTTCTGGCACGATTAGGTTCTTGCCGTTACTTGTTCTGAGCCCTTACTTCCTAGTTCATCTCCAACGCTTACTTCGTTCCTCCTGGGTCCTATTTAGCTCTTAGGCATTCGTCTTAATCGTTGAATGTGAAATTGAGTTGATCAGGCTCAACTAACAACAACAATTAGGACATTTACCTGGAACCTAACGGTCCCACTACCTTAGTTGAAACTTAATGACCCATGGCACGATCTGAATCGACCTGCTCTGATACCAAATTGTAATACCCATACTAAACGTATCTAGAAAGTTTAGCATGTGCATTATCTTTAGTACTGGATACATTAAAATTTACAACACAAATTCTTCGAATGAATATTTTACACAACAACACGCGTTCGTACAATCAACAATACAATACTACACGTCCAAAGTATATAAAATACATCCTTAAAGTCCATGACATCCTGCAGCGGTTACGAACGAGCTCTTGCTGAAATATCCATCCGGCTACAAGCTTGCTAAAACAACCTGTTGATCTGCAACAAATAAGGATTGGGATGAGACATAATGTCTCAGTGAGTTCTACCTAATCCTAGGCTATAGGTAACCTCGGGGAAAGCCTATGGTCACCACGTGTCTCCAATACAACCTGACGGTTGATTATACGTGTGTGGGCTTGCTTGCCTAGACGGCCGTGCATACTAGAGTTTGTCGTAGGGTTCTCCTTAACTTGCCATATAGGTCTTGACTTATATTATACGTGTCATGGCGGTTAAAGGGAATCTAAGACCGCTATGCCAAGATACACTAAACGTATCGAGGCCTAATCATAACATACTCATGACACGATCCTAAACTTGACAATCGGGGAATTCTAAGATCGTCATCGGCATAACTTCATAGCTTGCTTTACTTGCATAAACCTGTACATGTCTAACAGCGAATCATAATCATATTCATTTATTATGTTAGAGGTTAACGTTGAACAAACAATATTATCTGAGTTCATTTTACGGAATGCACCGGGTGGAGTAACCCCAGCCACATTCCACTGCTGACCGGCTAAATTCCCTATCTGAGGGCTAGAACCGGACTCCCTGGTCGTTAAGGTTCCCTTGCGGGCTGACCTATCCAGACATAATCTAAAGGTTATCTGAAGCCACAACTTAACTGATTATAATTACCTGCACATAATTTTGTAACATATATTTGATATGTTTACGATCATAAGAATATCTGATACACTAACTAAGTTTATCTCTACATTGTATAACCCATTGTTTAGGTTCTAGACACATCGTTATCACATGTCAACTTCTGAAGGATTGGTAACCATTCCCATAAAGAGTTCAATAACATTTCTCAATACCTAAAGCATACATAAAGGGGCTTAACCTATACATGCTTGCTCATTTACCACGGGTCTGTGACCTACCCGACTATTGGTGATTGCATACATAGCTGCTCATATAAAACTTAACCTAACATGAGTAGGTTACATGCTAACATGCTTGTTCTCGACTACCTAAGTCGAGGCTCTATGATTCCCCATTCTTAGGATGAACTTCTACCCGGACGTATTACCTATCATAATACTCTTGCGTACCATTCGTTATCGCACAATGTTAATGATTGCCATGTCTTTATTTTGTTTAAAACCTTGTTTAGAAATGTACTTTAGACACTTAGAATTGAGGGGTTCATAATTCAATAAAAGTTTGCAAGAAACGGGCCTCGAACGGCATTTCTGGACCACAAGGAAATTTTTCAAAAATGATGTGCTGAGGCTGTAGGCTTAAGCGAACGCGTGAGCAAACGGGTAAGCGAACAGGATTTTCCATTCGACGTTTTGTACGCTTAAGCGAACAATGCACGCTTAAGCGAACATTCATCAGTCCAAAAGTGCAGAAATCATATTTTTGGTATAAAAACCTCAATTCCAAGCATCCTAAGGTATCCATTACACCCAGAAACACATATAAACAGTATAGATCCATTGCATGGCTACAATCAACAAAATTTGATCATGAATGGTACAAAGGGGTTCTCTAACCTAATTTCATAATTAACATAACATGAATTTTCTCACATAATCATACACATAACCCAAGGGTGGGAACTAACTAAAGAACTCACATGAACAACCAGCCATCTGCCACAACTCTAAGCTTTGATCCATACACATGCAATCCAAACCCTTGCTCCTTCAATCTTTGATGCCTCCATGATTCTTAGCTCACCAAACCAAACCAAGCTTCAAACCATTCCTATAGTTGTTCTTGTTCATGAAGCTGCCATGATTCCTGCTTAATCTCACTTACATGCACTTGGAACTTGTTTGATTGAAGGGAGAATGACGGGGACAGCGGTTCTAGAGAGAAGGAGGAGAGAATTCTTGTTCATGGTGTTTTAGAGAGAGAACCAACATAAGATTGTGAGGGTTTTGGCTCCCAACACACTTAAATACTCTACTGGTGAAAGTACTAAAATGCCCTCTGTCTTAAACGTGTTTATACTAACACTGATAATTCGGCCTGAGCTTAACTGATATCATTCGATAAACATTCTCCGTCGTACTTGTTTTCCGTGAGCATTCATTCTCTGACATGTTTGACTGGTAATATTCCAACAATCATCGAGTGGGATATTACAACTCTAAATTGTTAGGGGGCCTTCCCCAAGGAATTAGGTTGTTAAAAAAATCTATTAAATATAAAATGTACAAAATCTAATGGTCTAAAGATCGTATTTATAGCGAATAAAATCATCTGAAATAATATAGATCCTGAAAGTCCACGTTCACGAAGTAAAATTTTACTATAGAAACAAAAGTAAATATTTAGAGAATGATCCATTTAAAATTTACTGAAATTATTTATGAGAATTATTATTAAACAAATAAATCTAACAAATTTGTGGGTTTGAACCATTAACATAATAAGAGTTTACACATACCCTCAATCATATAGTACCAAATAAATAAAAAAATTCTTATTCAAAACAAACTACTAATATGTAAGATATGTTTTGTTGTGTGTGTAAAACTTTTATAGCATCAGTACATGATTCTCAAATTTTGGATTCAGTTTCTCGCGCCAAATTTGCTTTTGACATTGAATGTTACATTCCACAAATTAGTTGTTCTTGCAGTCTTCCAAGCATGAATTCACGATGAGATTAACACCACGAGCATCTGTAAAATAGTCCACTGTTTTAGGAAATGCCATGAATTGATGAAATGACAACTTATTAGTATATTTTGATAACAATGAATAGTAAAAAAGATAAAAGTATAAGTGTGAATACCAATACTGTCGTTAATAGACTTGGAAATGGCACAACTAGTTGCACAATCATAAGCACTTTCTGATGTAACATCAAGACATGTGAATCTACAAGCAGCAAAACAAGCTACAAATGATTGTATTTCCCCGAGCAATTTACTACCTGGTGAACCGCATTTGCCAAGACAAATGATTTCAATTATTGAAATGTGAGGTGATGATGAAGGTGGAGGAGAATCATCAGCATGGGAGACAACTAGCATCATCATCATGAAAATTGAAACAAAGGTTTTAATTTCACACATTGTCATGATGTTTTTCTGTATAAATCATGATATTCAGATTGTATTAAACTTGATCCAACGATGAATGTTGAAAACAAAATCCTTAATTGATAAGCATATAGTAATAAATGCACATTAATGCATAGTTCGACTCCATAAATAAATTGCATATAAGTCCGGGAAGACTTGTTGACTTTTTGTCCTGAAACAAATTAATTTTCTTCTAAAATCACATTATAAAAAAAATTATCTTATGAGGAATGTGACAAATATTATTAAATCTTTTTAGTTTGGAAATATATTAAAATTGATTAAGAGAATTCCTTAATATTATATCCCATAAATGTAAAGATCTAAATAGAAATAATGTTTTGTCATACTTGTTTAAGACAGACTAAGGAGACAAAAAGATGGGTCGAAAATATGAAATGAATTATAATTTAAAATTATCCAATGAATTTGTTTAAAAAGTACCGAAGAATGGATTGGTCAATTGATAGTATATTAATATTATAGTAATCTAATGCTCTGACGTTGATTCGATACTAAAACAAATTTCTACATTAGTCGACTAAAAAAATAATGTGTATATACTCTTCAACATTCCAATATTAACTTTTACAAGGAAATATCATTCCAAATAAAGATGGTTGTAAACTCGATATTATATAAAATAATAAAAACTTTAATGATGTATCTCGTCCATTTCTAGGTCCAAAGCCTAGAATAATCTTTTATTTTCGTTATACGTTAACATGCAATCACAACATTTGTATTATTGTGTAGTAAAAATTATACATACTTATAGATGAATGTAATATGAAATTGTCTCATATTATAGTTTCTTAAATTAAGAACTATTGTACCAAACTATAACATCTAAAAGTACTATGCTTATATATTCTTAAATCTTATATGTCGAATATTGTATACAAATCCTCGTAGATGTACATAATACTCTACAAAACTACTTTACCCATCAGAAAGGGTCCCATATTCTTGGAGTATTTTCATATTCTTGTCATTTTTTAAAGTCACCAGAGGACAAAATTGTACTCGACGAGTACAAATGTGTTTGATACATTTTCACATACACCAATACAATTTTTAATTTAGAAGTATTTCTAAGCGGCAATAAAAATGAATTCTGTTGTGAACCCCTCTATCAAAATGGTGGAAATCTTCACATTCAATATATATCTGTTGATAAGTTTCAATACATAAATTAAATGGTCGTGAATTAAGGTGGCATGTTGCTTTAGTTTTTGTGAACAACCACTTTATTTTTTAAGACGATTTGAATTATTTCAATATCCATAACTAAAAGTGTTTTAATCAATTAAACTGCTATAATCGAAACTAAGAATCATCATTCCCTTGTTACTAAGTTACAGTAATCAAAATCTTTTATTTGATCGTACACAATCCAACTCTCTCCTTTAGTTTCATGAATTACTACTTTCTTAATGTGTCGATTTAATATTTTTCTCTCATAATCATTTATTTGATCGTACACAGTCCACTTTTGAGTTAAAATATCATAAACTCATCGTCCATGACACGTTTCATCTAATAACATATTTGTGAAAGAAAAAAAAAGTTGAATTTTTTCATTCCATCATATTTCAAACACAAATTTAGTCCTAATTAGAAACCAAACACATTCTGATTTATTTTTACAATGATCAATTTTTCTTTTTATTTGCCAAATGCTCAAGTTTTTCTAGTTCATAATAAGAATGAATGATCTTTATATAAGCTTGTTGAGGTTGAAAAAAATTCATCAACTAAGTTTGTTGAGGCTAGTAGAGTTCATGTTGTAAGATCAAGAGTGATCTGATGTAAAAGTTCATGTAGTGAAAATTCTTTGAGAAGTATAGTGAAAATCTCGCAGTTGTAAAAGTTATAGGTATCCAGAATTTTTTGAACTAGGATACTTCTTATGCATGATATTTACAACTTTACTCTTGTCTTTAAGCATACACAATATACATGAACTCAAACTTTATTACTATTGTTTAAGAATATTTATTTTTTCTGAGTGGATTTCAGAACATTTTATAAAATTGTTTTGATTTTCAAGTTCATATTTGAGAAATGTAGTTTAGGTCAAGGATAAAATTTTAAAAGGGTAACGACTCAAATCCTCTTTATTAAGACTATTATTTCTAATTTAAATTTAATATATGAAGATTAAAACTTTCTATGTATGAATTAAAAACAAAACAAAAAATCCCAAACTAAATTTATTTTTGCATTCATTGAAGGGTTTTGATACTCACTTTGACCAAAGAGGGTTATATGTTTTTTGAGCAAACAAAGAAGGATAGGATAGTATCAAGGAATGATAATTGATTGAATTTAGATTGTGTACCAAAATAACTAGTGTTGTCAAAATTGACTAGGCCAGGTATGTCGACCTGATTGAACCTTATTTTAGATTGTGTACCAAACTAAATTCTCTATATTAGTAATTTTTTAAAATTGATTATTATAATTTTAAAGTATAAAAATAAGTTGAGAATGATGTACAATTAGTTTATTAGTGGGTATAATTGGAAAAAAAAACAATTAACTAAAAGTTGAAAATAAGACTCTATTTTGCACACTTATGTTATTATTAATTTTTTGGATTATTTTTTATTTCATTTTTTAAAATGTAAAATTTATTATGCGACGGAATGTGTACCAACATAAATTTAAGTGAGCGTGAGGCTATTCCCTTTTTCATGGTTTTTGGTGTGATTCAACACATCAACTTCATTATTCTATTGTTAATAACAAACCGAGTTTTGTCCTTATCTCTGAACCTATGATGAATATAGATGATGTCCCTAGAAACTGGTTCTCTAGATTAAACCTCAAACCTTTTGCCTTAAACACCAGAAATAACCTCTTACCTAATCTATGGTGTCTCTGTGATACCAACCTTAACCCTAACGTCCTGAACCTGAATGACTAAAGTGTTTCTTTTTCTTTATCTGAGAATGGGAAACTATCTGCTGTCACTGCAGTGTATGCCTCAACCTCCAATATTAAAAGGAAACAGTTATGGGAAACCTTAAATAACCTCCAAACACAACATAATCTGCCTTGGAACTTTATTGGTGACTTCAATACTGTTCTTGGAGCACATGAACACCAAGGACATTTTACTCCTTCCTGGCCACCTATGCAAGATTTTGTTGACTGGACTGACACATTTGACCTCATTCACCTTCCAACCAGAGGAGCCTATTACACTTGGAGCAATGGTAGAAGAGTTAGAGCTCACACTCAAAGGAGACTGGATAGATCAGTTTGTAATCAAGCTTGGCTTGATATCTGCCAATCTACTTCATGTTCCACCTTAATCAAAACCTCTTCAGATCATTATCCATTGCTTTTAACTTTTGACACTACTGACAACACTTTTGCATCCAGTTTCAAGTTTTTGAAGATGTGGGCCCTTCATGATGATTGTAAAGAGTTTATTGCATCTTCATGGCAAACTCCTGCCATTGGATGCCCCATGTACATATTAACAAAGAAGCTGAAAACTCTTAAAGATAAGCTCAAAGTCTGGAACAAGGATACTTTTGGTAATGTCCATGATTATGTCAAGAATGCTAAATCTAAACTATCCCTTCTCCAACACCAAATCAACATTGACGGCCCTTTTGATAATCTTTTAAACCTAGAGAAACAAGCTCAAACTGACCTGAACCAAGCCCTAGCTAGACAAGAGTGCTTCTGGTAAGAGAAAGCAAGAACAAATGCAGATAGTGTGGAGCAGTACAGAACCATTGCCATGGCCAACTTCAAATTCAAGGTTATCTCCAAGATTATTGCTGACAGACTTGCAAGTATTCCTCCAACAATTATCTCTAGCAATCAAAAAGGTTTCATTAAAGGAAGAAATATTAAGGATTGTCTTTGTCTTGCTTCTGAAGCAATCAACATTCTGGACAAGATAGCTTTTGGTGGTAACTTAGCTCTCAAGATTGACATCACAAAGGCTTTTGACACTCTTGATTGGAAGTTTCTCTTGAAGGTGCTCAGTTGTTTTGGCTTCAATCAGACTTTATGTAATTGGATTGCTTCCATTTATCCTCAGCCACTCTTTCAATCTCAATTAATGGCAAACAACAAGGGTATTTTAAATGTACAGGGGGAGTTAGACAAGGCGATCCATTGTCTCCTCTTCTTTTTTGTTTGGCAGAAGAAGTGCTGAGTAGGGGAATCACAAAGCTTGTGGAGGAAGGCAAAGTCAAGTTGATTACAGGTGCAAGAAATATACAAATACCTTCACATTGCTTATATGCTGATGATATTATGATATACTGCAGAGGAAATTTCTATTGTCTTGAAGCTTTACACAATCTCTTCTCTAGGTATGCTAACAGTGCTGGTCAGGTTATCAGTGCAAGAAAATCTACCATATTTTCAGGTGGTATCTCTCAGGCCAGACTGAACAATATTGTAAACCTTTTAGGTTTTGAAATTGGTTCATTACCATTCATATACCTTGGAGTTCCCATTTTCAAAGGGAGGCCAAAGGCAATTCATCTTCAACCCATAGCTGACAAAATCAAATCAAAACTCTCAGCATGGAAGACTTCTTTGCTTTCCATAGCTGGAAGATTGCAGTTGGTAAAATCTGTAATCTATAGTATGCTCACTCACTCAATGTCAATTTATTCTTGGCCAGTTTCCCTCTTAAAGGACATTGAGAAATGGATTAAAAAAATTATATGGAGTGGAGATACAACAAAAAGAAAGTTGGTGACAGCTGCATGGAAAAAAATCTGCAAACCTTACTTGGAGGGTGGTTTGGGATTGAGATCTCTTATTTCATTAAATGAAGCTTTTAACTGAAATCTTTGTTGGGACATGTTGCAATCCACAGAAGATTGGGCAAAAATATTGAAGTGCAGAGCTATTAGAGGTAACAAAACTATCAAGCACCACATCTTTTCTTCCTTTTGGTCTGGTATTAAACCAGAATTTTCAAAAGTCATTGAGAACTCTTACTGGCTTGTTGGTGATGGAGGTAACATCAATTTCTGGAAAGATGCATGGTGTGGAGACCCCATTCAGGAAAGGCTGCAGCTGTCAAATAATGATATTCAACCTTTTCCTCTACTTGTGAAGGATTATATAAGTAATGGTCAGTGGTGTATTCCAAATGATATTGCTTCTCAGTACCCTAATCTTCTGTTTATTGTCATGCAAGTCATCATCCCTATTGAAGCCACAGAAGACAGATTAGTTTGGAAACACAACTCTCATGGTGATTTGAGTTTAGCAGACTCATATGCATTCATAAAACAACCTTCAGTAACTTTCCAGTGGGCAAAGAACATCTAGAATAAAGATATACCCCCTTCGAAGTCCCTTCTAAGCTGGAGAGTTATCCCTAACAAAGTACCAACTGATGAAAAATTGCAGCAAAGAGGATGCAACATCTCTTCCATGTGTTCACTCTGCTTATCAAATGTGGAAACCTCTTTTCATCTTTTCTTTGAATGTAAGTTTGCTTTCATGATATGGTGTTGGTTTGCTTCTATTCTTGATACATCTCTTCATTTCCAATCTATTGAGGATATCTGGACAATTTGTGATCGTAATTGGTCTCCAGTGTAAAATAGTGATTCAAGCCACTATTGTTAATATCTAAAGTACAATTTGGTACTCAAGGAATCAATGTAGATTTCACAATGCAAAACTAAACTGGAAGTTAGCAATTAACAACATTATCAAGGTTGTCAATCTGTCAGGAAACAACACCTCCAAATCCTCTAATTCTTCTGTTAGGGACTTGGTTATATTGAAGAAGTTTAATGTTATTATCCACTCTCTCAAGCCTGTTAGCATTAAGGAAGTTATTTGGTCCTCGCCCTACTCAGGATGGATCAAATGTAACACTGACGGTGCAGCCAATGCAACCACATCTTCTTGTGGTGGAATTTTCAGGTACTCCAATGCCAATATTCTATCTTGCTTTGCAGAAAACCTGGGAGGAGGGACTTCTTACCATTCTGAGTTATCTGCTATCATGAGAGCCACTGAGATTGCTTTCCAAAGAGGTTGGAGGAATGATTGGATAGAAACAGACTCTTCCTTAGTGGTCATGGCATTTAATAAGGATTCAATGATTCCTTGTGGCCTTAGAAATAGATGGAGAAACTGCAAACACCTTCTTTATCAGATGAACTTTCTGGTCACTCACATTTACAGGGAGGGTAATATATGCGCAGACAAGCTAGCTTCTATAGGGCTGAACCTTCATGGGGTCACCATTTGGCTTTGCATGCCTGAGTTTCTTAATAGTATTTTTTTGCATGATAAACAAGGGATGCCCAACTTTAGGGTTTCCCATGTTTAGGAGGTTTTGGCTTAGTCCCCCTCCTTTTCTTTGTATTTCTCTTCTTTACATATATATGGTTTTGAGGTAGTAGCCCTTTGCTGCTACTCTTTGTGTTAAAAAAAAAAAAAAAAACTTCATTATTCTATTAATTACCATTTTTCTATTTAAAATATGCAAGTATGTTCATGTTATATTATGTTAAAAAGATCAAGAATAATGGATCAAACTCTTGATGGTACGAATCTCGGCCCGACTTCACTTACATAACCGAAGAACTCTAAATTGTTAGGGGGCCTTCCCCAAGGAATCGGGTTGTTAAAAAAATCTATTAAATATAAAATGTACAAAATCTAATGGTCTAAAGATC
>Ga0315913_1008480_pt1 | contig 12193 bp, 8 predicted proteins | sample MpolsnodulesMG_FD_207736 | JGI IMG/M metagenome (GOLD analysis project Ga0315913, IMG submission 207736) | Medicago polymorpha root nodule microbial communities from Los Angeles, California, United States - small nodules | ecosystem: Host-associated > Plants > Roots > Nodule | place: USA... | reverse complement strand
GCCCAAAATGCACTCGGGCTTTTTTAGCTCAAGTCCATTTGACCCATATAAAAAAGGAGTCGGGCCAAGGCTGGTCCATCGGGCTTTGGGCCGGCACATTATCATTATTTCCATTTGATTTTTTTGTTAAAAAACACTATATTTTTGAAAAAATTATCAACTAATTTAAAATTTATTAATAAAAAATATTTAAATAAGTAAACTTAATAAAAATGAATGAATTTAGCTCAAAGTTTTCAAATTCTAAAGTTTATAAATTATTAATTTGATTCAATAAAATGAATAATCTAGAGTTTATAATATTCAATGTTAATGTAAAAATTATTGACACTTCTATGACCATCCAATCATATTTTGACAAAAAGATAGTTGTGAATAACTAATACGTAAAAAGATAGTTGTGAGTACTTCTTCGAATGAATTTACTAATTGATGTTAATTAATTGATTAAAATGACATCACATATTAATATTAACTACAACAGTGAATAATCAATGAGTACTTCTTCGAATGAATTAATTAATTAACCGATGGGTACTTCTTCGAACAAATTAACTAATCGATGTTAATAAAGAAATGTACACATAGTCCTATAAGTCCTAGCTCAACTGATAAAAATACCAAAATTGTTAGGCTGGACGTCATGGCCGAGGTTCGAGCTCCGGTTCCTCCATTTTATGTGTGCGAGTTTATGATGGCAATCAGCTTGAGTCTTGATTCAATGATTAATTCGATGAACTTGATCCATGAACTAATGAAGTAAATTTGAGCTGAAAACTTGATGTGTTTAAATAAATGAACCAAATTTGAATTATGTATATAATTCATAGTTTGGCTCATTTGGTTCATGCAGTAGTTCAAAGTAAACCTTTCGATGAATTAACCAACTTTCTGAATTACATCATTTGAAACTGAAACTTCACTAATCTCAGATGATTTAGAAAACATCATTCGGTACATAGGCGCCCCGCGCTCTAAAACATGTTTTTCCCAATCTGACCTAACTCCAAATGGGTTTTCATCAAGCCAATCACTTTGCCCATTCTCCAAAACAAGCTTACCTTTGCAATATCTCAAAAATTGTTCTTTCATTCTTATTGCTACCTCTTCCACATCAGATTGCAAAAATACCTGATCAAGGTTGAGAATCTAATCAATCTCAATATCAACTCAAAACTATTCAAAGAATACAAATTCGAGTAAGTCATGGCTCGACACAACAAAGTATCACTAAACAAGTAGCGACACAATGAATATAATACCGAAAACCAGTGCTGTCAATTGAGATAGTAGAAAATAGTTGTATTTTCAAATTGCGCTACATTATAGTGCTATAACGACGCTATAGCCGATATTTGACAATACTTTGTACTAAACAACGTATCACAGAACAATAACAATTTATTCAATTCCGCTACGCTAAAGCATCACTATAGCTTCTATTTGACAACACTGCTGAAAACAACTATATTCCTCAAGTGTGTGACAAACAATGATTTTATAAGATTAATGAGGGAGACTTGATAATACACTGCAAGATGAGTACGGAAATACAAGTGAAGAACTTCTTCAGAGTCTACTTACCTTTCCACCAGATGCTAGAAGATCCACTACTGCTTCAATTAAAGATCTCTGCAGCATTCTCCATCTATGTTCAGGTTTATTGAAATCAGGGTTTGGACACTGCAAAAAAATAAAGGCAAAATGAAGATTAGGCTTTATTAAATGATGAAGGAAAATATATACATGCAAAGATGTTAATTACGGTAAACTCAATCTGGTTTGTTTATTCAACAAAATTCAATTTCTCTTAAGTAGATTTGATCCATTTTTATCAGAGGACTAAGATGCTGCAATGGTGGCAGTGACATCAATGGAGATGTATGCATGGCAGAGAAGAGAACGATAAAAGTCAGAATGTAATGAATATTAAGCTTGACCTGTATTGATACAAGAACTAATTCTCCAGGATAAGAAGAAACAATTGAACGAAATGTTGATGTTGCGTTAGTGGCAATGAAGTGCCTAAAACAGATAAATCAAGAAAGCAAAGCTAAGAAAGTTAAACAAAATCCTGAAATTTGAAGTATGAATGAAGTTAGAAACAAGCGATATATGATCATTGTTCAACTATGAAAAATCTCAGTTAATCTAATCCAAATAGAAACCAAAAAAATGCAGCATGTATCTATAACACTACCCATTCTTTATGTCAAACTGTTGAGTCGAATCCAGACAGCGCAAAACAAGCTGAAAATAAACCAACGGTTATCGTAAGAAAAATATAGATAAGTGAAGCGGGCAGCAAAAAAGGCTAGGAACAAGGCAGGTGATGTAACAAGTATGGAACCTTTTCATTCATCTCCAAACCAAGAAAGTTCAAATCATTCCTCCTTTTTGCCATTTCAAGAAGAAAAAGTCCATTGCCTGTAATTTTTAGTGTTTGAGGATTACTGGACATTATGCTTAACTGCTAATATTTTATAATGTTTGAGAATTACTTGATATAATAAACATTATTATATATAGAAAACAAAAGTACCGCTTCCAATATCAACCACAAGCGATTGAGTTGCGTCAGAGTAAACGTTGTTCCAGTTGATTTCAAAAGGGTATGCCTGCAAAATATTACTGCCATAAGATTGAAGCAGTTTCAATTGCATAAATCAAGATTGAATACATCAGCTAAAATACTAACATCAACAATTTACCAAACAAGGTGGCCATCTACGAAAATTCTAGTGGCTTAAACCATACAGTTCAAGCACAAGAAGTATGCAAGATAGCTTATGCAAAATTCAAGATTTTCCGGCGTTGTCAATAGCAGATATCGAAAAAATAACGGTTTGTTAAAATTCCGCTACGCTGCATTATATATTGCCGCTATATTAGCTATTTGACAAAGTTTCGTACAAAAAAGTGTATCGCAGAAAGTATGGATTTTCTTGAATTCTGCTACACTATAGAGTTGTAGCGTCACTATGACGCTATTTGACAATATTAATGTTTTCAGAACAGATTGAATCACTATCTAGAAATATGGAGTAGAATAGTAATATAAACATACTCTATCAAGAGCCAAAACACCAGGGAGCTTTCTTCCTTTGAGAAATTCCCATACAACTGAAGCATTCTCAACCATATTTATAGAAGACAATGAACTTGTTTCCTGTCTCACAAGCTGACATGCTGTAGTCCCAACAACAGTTGTTTCACAGTTTCCTTGGCTTAATTCAACAAGAATTTTTGCCAACTTAGATGCTACATTTGTGTGTTCACTTCGATCAGCGAATTTCACTGGACCAATCCAAATTATTTTCTGTAATATATTCAAAGAATAAAGTTAGATGGTTCCTTTTGACTTTGTGAAATGGAAGGATATACCATTATCTTAAAATGAAAATATTACTATGAATCAATTACAAATATCAGTGTTCAAATTCTGGTACACTAGCGCTATAGCGGCTATAGCCACTATCTGACAACACATTGACTTTGTACTGAACAACACATTACAGAACAATAATCTGTTCAAATTTCGATACGACATAGGCTACATGCACAAATTCAAAGTAAAACCTCGATACAACTTTGACAACCATTTGAATGGTTGAAGCAGTTCAAATGTGTGGTTAATGACGTTTAAAATCTCAGTTAATTATATTCGAAGGATAGTTAATGTGTTGCAACACATAGCTATATTCATTAACCATTCACCGAACCTAATTAACCACGTATTTGAACCCTTGCCGTCAAAATTTATAATCAAATTTGTCCATCAAAATAGCACAGCTTATAAATAAATTACTACTGTACCTTGCAAATTTTAAGCATGGAACCTATTTCATCCAATGTTACAGGTCCAAGGTCAACAGGCACCCAACCTAGATCAAAGTTAAAAACCGATCAAATTTATGAATTTCATTTATGAATAATTTCATTTATGAATTTGAAGAAAATCTCACCATCCAAAAGTCCATGAGAAGGAAAAACATGCAATTGTTTTGGATCAATTTTATTCCTGCACCAAAAATCTTTTGGATACAATATTGCAACATTGTTATCGCGAGCAAGTCTCACTATATCTCGAGCTTCACTAAATGCCTTACGGTCCACCAAATCAATAGGAACCGGTACTCCTAATGCATGCATTATTTGAAATGACATCATTCCAACAAAAACAAAACCCTGACATCTGGAGGCTAAAAACCGAAAGGAAGCTGCTTTCGCGGCGAGATTACCACCTCCAATCTGAATTGTATGAGAAATAAACGGTGAATAACTCTATCGATATGAGAACTTGAGGCTATCTTGAAGAGATATTTTGTCATTGTCAAAACTAATGCAATAGCATCAGAAGAGGCATACAATTGCTACATATGGCTTCTGGTTGGCTTCTGCTAAATTTTTCACGAGACGAAGCTTCTCTTCGAAATGAAAACCAGCTATACAAGCATAGCCGAAACGAGTAACACCGACGGTTGATGCTAGAACTTTATGAGAGTTTGAGAAGGAGTCGTTGACAAAGATGTCAATTCCTGACGATAATACTCTAGAAAACTTCAAACAATTAGCAACTTCGTCTTTGATATTATAAAGATTCTCAAGGAGATAGATATTCTCTTTCTTGAGGCCTGTAATCTCTGATAACTTGTTACAAGAAAAGCCTTGCAGTGGAACAACTTGTATTTGAAGAATTGCCGATAATAAATCTATAGCATAGAGATATTCACTTATTTAATATGAAAGCTCAAACAACTAGTTAATTTCAAGAAAGCCTTTAAGAATGTACCTGCAACCGATTTTGTGCGAAGTTCTGAAGTATTTGTTTTCCAATCACTGACCAGGATGACCTTTGCTCCGGCTTCATGTAAATATTTAATTGTAAACAGTGCATTGAAATCTGATTGATTCTTCTGGTTATACTCTTGCTTGAGCAATATGTTAGAATCAAATCTAACCATGACGACTTTTCCAAATAGCTCCTCCCTAGGAAATTCTCTAAGAGTTTGTATATGAGGAATACCATTCAACTCTGCTCCATTATTATTGTAAACCTAACAGTAAAACCATAATATTTAGACCCAGAACAAAAATATGCAGCAAATAACACATCAAGAGTGCATCAACTATGTTCAGCCGACAACGACGATCATTGCAATAACATATATTCTTACTGGTTATACTATACAAAAATATTATTTGAGCATCAATTTTGGACAACTTTTTAAATGGTTGACACAATCCACACATGGTTAATAATGTTTCTGCACCAGTTATGTTGGCCTATGCTTTTTCCGCACATCATGCCTAAGTCCAAAGGTCTTGCAGACAAGGGTGCTTTTAAGGATACATCTAGCATCTTAATCCTTCAGGAAACTTAGCTTTTGTATCAAAGCTGATATGACCCGAGGATCGTGTTATCAATGGTAAATCGCCGAAAATAACGGTTTGTTCATATTCCGCTATGGTATAGTGTTATAGCTGCTAGTTGACATTATTTTGTACTAAATATTGTGTCGCGGAATAATAGTGGTTCGTTAAATTCCGTTATGCTATAGCACGGCTATTTGACAACACTGAGGCTAGGTGTTAAATCTCAAGACAAGGTATGATGATCTTGTGTAAGAAAAGAAAGTGTATGCATCCAAGTGAGAGTGGCAAAAATATTTCTTCCTACCCTAGAAGGTAAATTATCATAAACAAGGAACCTAAATTGCTATGAAATGCGATAACAAAACTGTCAGATTTCTTTCATATCCTCTAGAAACAGTTGTATACTATAAGGCACTAAAGAGAAATCCATGATGACAGATAGAGTATGTGCCTAATATCCATACATGATGCATTTTCGTTCTTTCTCCGCTCTCTCTTCCTCTCATTTTCGTTCAGATAGAGTATGTGCTCTCATTTATCAGAGCAAATAAATCAACCCTTCACACGCATCTTTATTATGTTGGATTTCATAAATAAGATTATAGCACAAAAAAGCTTATAAACTATATTACCTTATGGTTGAATGAGTTGACAACATGACCTGCTAACTCTCCATTTCCTGTCAAAAATAACATCAATTAAAACACAAAAATAGAGAACAGATAAAGAATAAAAAAAAGGTAAAAAAACATTATAGTCCCTGAATGCGTGAGACACTTGACGATGTGTTAGCAATTTCAATACATTCAACGACAATAATGACTGCGCCATAAACATTCAGGGACCAAAATGACTATTAACCCATAAAAACAACATAAATAAAGTAAAATAACCTTGCATAGCCAACAGGGCACCATTATATTTCCAAAAAAATTCAACTTTTGGAACATAAGAACATGTTTTACGTTTAAGCAACTTGGGGCTGTCGTAGAAACATGAAATATTTAAGAAGACTTGTTCATGGAGAATCTTCATAGGGTGAGCCATCCAATTCACTAGATTCAATCTGCCAATGACAATTGAGTTAAGAAGAATTAGTACACATCATCCATTCACTCCATGAGACGAGCATTTAGATAAAGAAGAATCAACAATATTTGACAAATAGGTTATTAGGACTGTTCAAAAAACAAAACAAAAAAACGCACCGAATTTGAACTATAACTGATAGTCCATGAACTGAACCAGACCAGTTTGGTCCAGTGTGATTCGGTCTAACGATTCAGTTCGGTTTTTGGTTTATTTTCTATCACAATATTCAATTTGGTTCGGTTTTCATTTTTCCAACAATCCTCTTAGAATTTTGATTGGACCTAATTCAACCCTCACAAAACCAGTTTGTAAGGTGAGGACGAGGACCGACGATTACCCGCACTCATAAACACATTTTCATACCATATCTCATCTAATCTGAAACTGTTAACATTTCCTAATTATCAATCAATCATGACAATTTGGTATAGTTCAGCTCACAGAATCAGTTCAGTTAAAAAAAGTGCACTTCAACTTTTTGTCAAGTAATTCTCCGGTTTGAACAAACTGCAATTGACAACACTACACTATTCAAGAAAGACAAGCTCACATACAGACACATTGCATTTTGTCACCTTATCTTTAAGGAAATTAGAGTATGGTAGAGAAATTAGAACAAAAGCTTATAACAGTTAACTAACAAAGCAAATACAAAGATTATGTTAGCAATTTAACACTCTAAATTCATTGAAGTATGTAGGAACATGAAGAAACAAGAGATGTACCTTAGAATTTGGAACACATTTGTGTCTTGTCCACTGCAACACAGAACAAAGTGAAACAGAAAGATTATGATAAAACCACGTGTATTGTAGGTTGTGTTTGCTTCAAGAGAAGTTGGAAAGAGTCAAGTGAGAGTACAAGTCATAATATGGAGACTTGCAATTACTTCTTTATCCTTGGTTTTTTTTTTTTGCTATTGAAACTTACAATCACCTTCGTAGTTGTGTACCGAAGAGCATTTAGATGATATAGTAAAGATCTTTTTCAATTTAATCAGAGATTCTGTGTTTGAATCCAGCATTGAGAATGCAGTGGTGACATCTATTAAGGTCATATTTGACTCGAAGATACTCAATTTACACAACAACAAAAAAATGTACAACCTTACTAATCTTTGTTATGAAATTTGTGGAGCACATAAGATAAATTTTTCTCTCGAATTGTTTTTTTTTTCTTCATGTGTAGAGTTGAAGATTGAGCTCATGACCTTAAAATGTTCAAATATCTCATCTCTTGGCCTAATGCACAAATGAACATTTTAATCTCAAAAAAAATTCATTTTTACATTTTTATTATCATTCAAAACAATATTTCGAATTATAATATATTCATAAAAATTATGCACAAAATACTTAATTTTCGAAAGTTAAAAAAAGTACAAATAAAAAATAATTAAAAAAAACATGTTGATTTTAATATTCTAGAAATTGAAAAAAATCAAATAAATGTTATTAATTTTAAAATGGATGAAACATAGTGCATTTCTTTAATACTTCTTGTATCACTACCAAAAAAAATTGATACTACCAAAAAAAGATACTTCTTGTATGGTTCTTAACTAAAAATATTTATTTTTTATAATAAACTTTAAGAAAAATATAGTTTTGAGTAAATTGTGGTTTATTTAGTTAGCCGCCATACGAAAAAGTACCTAAACAAATGTCACATAAGTTTCGTCCTTGGAAAATATTAGGATATTTATAAAAAAAATTAAGAATTCAAGAGTGTGGCTGGCAAAATGTGGTGGTGCAGATAGCATCTTCCAGAAAAGAGATGCATTATACACAAGCCCATTTTGGAAATAATACACGTCACACAAAAACATCCCCAAACTTTTTTTTAAGGAAAAACCTCCCAAAACTTGAATATAACAACTTTGTGTCATTTTCATCTTAAGTTAATCAAATTCATCACATTTCAAATGTATTCAACTACTACACAAGATGTTATTATACATTTGTTCAAATCTTTATTAGTCAATTTGTGTTTTTCGGTGGAATTGGTATTGTTCAGATTAATCTGAACTGTGTTCTTCATCATATGGACACTCATGTCAACCACGTTAGGAGGAATAAGATGTCCATGATTGTCTCAACTAGGCATGAGCACTAAAGACAACACAAAGTCGAGAAAGGCAGACCCTCTCATGAAAAACAACCTGAGCATGTCCTTGTGCCACTACTTGAGCTAGTGCATGAGGCGGAAAAAAAATGTTCCAATTGGCTTGTGAGTTAAAATTTTGAGTTATCTTTTTTTATTGATCAAAATGGTATTAGTGATCATTTTTACAATTGAGTCTAAATGTATTTAAACTTTATATATTAAACTTTTTTTTTTTAGGGATATATTAAACGTTTTTAACAACTTATGCTCATTTCATATTACTAGCGTCTTGGTAAATTCATGTAATTCTTTCTTCTTTTTTTCTTTCTCGGTTAATATATAATTTTTTTTTTTTAGAAGCTAAAGGTTAAGATATAACTGGCTTAATAACAGTTTTACCCCCTTAACTTTTCAAAGTTGCGATTTTGGCCTCCTAAGAAAAAAATTACAAAACCGTCCCCTAAGTTTTCCACATGTGGTAGTTTTGGCCCCCGAAGCCAATTTTGACTCGGTCTACGCTGACGTGGCACCCTAAGTGAGGTGCCACGTGTTATTTTTTTTGGTCTTGGGGGCTAAAACTGCTACAGTTGCAAAACTTAGGGGACTGTTTTGTAGTTTTTTTCTTAGGGGGCCAAAATCACAACTTCGTGAAAGTTAGGGGGCGAAAACTGCTATTAAGCCTATATAATTAAGAAATTTAAATTAACTCATTTTTATATTTTTGTACATAAAACAATTTATCAACTTTTTTTTTTTGAAAGAGCAAGTTAAAAATACATAATGAAAATTAAGGAAAGAAATTATTTTAAGAAAAATGATATACTAAAAACAAAATTCATTTTTAAGGTTCAAGTTGACATCGGTTGTCATAAATTCAAATTCTTTACATCAAATAGACCAAAGTTGATATGGTTGATGTCGAAGATACAACAATTTTGGCAAGTTTGATCTTAGAATGATCATTAGAGTTAAGGAAAGTCTTAGTTTAAAGAACTCTAACAAAGATACTTATATATCATCAAGATTTTTTTCTTTTACGTTGAAGAAGACTTCACATCATGAACGACAAGATTCAAACTCAAGTGTCTAAATGGATTTTTATACATTTGTCATCGAAAAAATAATAATGTAGCCTCCTAGAAGATGACCCAACATTTCATTCGAATACACCGTGACTTGAGTTATAGTATAGGGTCTTGAAAATACAAGTCAAACACATAAAAGTTATAATTACACAATTTTCAATGTAAAAATTACTACTTTTAGATGTTTAAACAGTGTCTGAATAACACGTATTAGCATTTCTCTATAGGATATAATTTTGCAATCAGTATTATACATATATAAATTTCATTGTAAAACAAAATTGTGTGGTTATCTCTAAATTTACACGAGTTGTTGCTCCCTTAATTTAAATTTATTTCTAAAAGAAGAATCTAGCCTACTCTATACTTGCAACAAAAAATCCTAATCTATATGTTTTACAATATTCAATCCATGAATCTAGATCTAAGGAAATAAAATTCATCAATATTTTGCCAAAAAAAAAAACCATACTAAGCTGTCGAGACTATGACCATATAAACTATAAGAGGATGCTTTTTTATATAAATAAAACCCTTTTTCTTATCCTTTTGAGCCTATCCTCAATACCTTTAAATCAAGTACATAACTCGTTCATGCATTGATGTTCCCCAATTAGCTAGAATTTCCATCATGTCTTACGTGTAAGGTACTAAATATTCTATCAGACATCACACACTCTTGTTTTCAGAAATCCTGTCCCACTATGCTTTAGTAGCCGGCAGTCTAATTTCATTTAAGATATAAAAACAAAGGAAAGAAACCAAATATAATATAAGGATTTTGGAACTTGTGTAGTCAAAATTAAAAAAATGTAAAAAATTATGTTTTCAATGTAAATATTTTTGTTTTTGTTTCTTTAACTAGTGTTCCGGGGACACTGGTTAACAAGACCCACAAACAAATAAATGATGTCTTTGACTAATTTTTATTTAATTATAAAAAAAACATTTATAATATTCTCTCACCTACTATAAGATTATAAGTGCAAAGAGAGATTTCTTGAGCCATTAGGATTATATATGATAACAAAACTCTTAAAAAATTAACACCAATTCATTCTCAAGATTCAAATTCAAACTTGAGATGAAGAATTAATCTGAAGTCGACTCATGTAGTTTCATTTGAGATTTTAGATAAATACTCCCTTCGTCTTAAAATGTAAGCAAAAATGAGTCAACATAAGTTAATTTATTTGGTATGAATTTTGAACTAAATACATTAATTTTTTATGACGAATTTTTGCTTATATTATCAGACAGAGGGAGTAAAATATTTTGATAAAATAGCATTTGTTGTGTGTCTAACTTTGAAGCTCAAAATCCCAGTTAAATGTGTAATTTAGAACTAAGTGTGTTCTTAACTTCTTGCATCCTAACACATGTTATTGTTTTTAAGTTAAAGTTTCCTAAAGAGTTGAGGTTAAACAATATATAAGTGAGATTATCTATGATCCAATGTTTTAAGGTTTTGGGCGAAAAGTATGATGTACAATCTTACTTGTGTGTTTCTTCTTAACTCAATGTGATAATCCAACTTAGTGAGACTCTCTCTCATGGTCCAATAATCGTATTAGAGCTCTAGTTTGTGTTGATGAGAGAATGATGGATATTATATGTTAGATTACTTGAAGGAGAGATGATGTGATGTGTCAAATGTGAGTTTAAATCTCAAATTAAAAAATAATTCTTTTATTCACATCTTCCCAATAGCTTAAATTGAATAACTTTGAACACACTGCAGAATGAAATTCCAAACCATCGATTGATTATGCATGATTGCCAATCTGTTATAAGGTCCCACTTTCTTTCCTTCCAAATTCATCTTCCCATGACACAAGACAATTAGAGCTTTCAGATTGGTATCAGAGATTTTACTCGTACCAACCACTTTTGCTTATTATTTCTCTCTAAACAATCCCAAAATGCATCTGTTAAAAAAAAACCTAAATAACAACCACAACAGTAACTACTCCCTCATCCCATAATAACTTTCCAATGAATAAAATAATTTCTCTTATTTTCAGTTTTTAATTTAATACTAGTTTCCTTTTTTAATTGATTACACCTTCTAATTATTTATGTGTTACTTTCAATTTATTGTTGTTCACTTTATATTTATAATAATGGAAATGATCAACCTATGATTAAAATACTTCGTAAAGTTCTCGTGAGTTAAACTCAATTGGTATGGACAATGCATAATATATGCAAGGTTTGGGGTTCAAACACCGGCCACCATAAAAAAAGAATATGCTTCATAAAAATAATTGAGTAATGATATTTATACAAGCATTTTCTAACAACTTTTTGACAACTTTTTCTCTCATACTCACATTATTTTTTTATTCTTTCTCTTCCTTTTTATTTCTCTATTATTTTTGACCAATTAAATGAAAGAAAATCAAAGTTGTACCAAAGAGTTGTACATATATCATTACTCAAAATAATTTGATAATTTGTGTTAAACTTTAGGAATGTAAAATAAGAGTAAAGTCTCCTTTAAAAATAAAAAAATTAAATAAATCAAAGTCTTA
>Ga0315913_1008479_pt1 | contig 12193 bp, 4 predicted proteins | sample MpolsnodulesMG_FD_207736 | JGI IMG/M metagenome (GOLD analysis project Ga0315913, IMG submission 207736) | Medicago polymorpha root nodule microbial communities from Los Angeles, California, United States - small nodules | ecosystem: Host-associated > Plants > Roots > Nodule | place: USA... | reverse complement strand
AGAAGAAAGGGAGATCTAAGAGAGAGAAAAGGGTGAAAAAGAATAAGTTGTGTGAAATTACCAAAATAGCCCTGCCACATGGGGGGTGTGCCTTGGGGTGTACATGGAAGTGTGTCTATGTATCTTTTTCCTTACTTAATACTGATTCATGTATTACTATGTCTTTTATCATTAATGTGAATGTAATTTTTTTTTTTTTTAGTATGACTAAAAATAGGCACCACCGGATACATAATCAATAATCTTAACCACAACAGCAAAATTTTGCCACCGTAGATTTCACAATAGATTGTATTATTTTAATATTAGGGTTTGTTTATTTGTATATGGGTTCCCGCGTTGAGGTTTTTTGAATTCTCGGTATTTTTTAGGGTTGTATATTGAGATTTGTGGCTATGTTTGGATTGGCACATGTGAAGGTGAGAAAAACACAAGAAGGGGGGGTTGAATTGTGTTTGCTTTTTCTTCGTTTTCTCCTACTGAAGTCACTGTTCAGAAGCAGATAGATTTCAGCTTCTGAATAATCAGAATCTAAATGCAGCGGATAAAAACAGAGAGAGAGAAGAAGAAAGACACAAAACAATTATACAGGTTCCTTCCACAAACCGAAAGTAGTCATGTCCCCCTTGCACTTCGAATGAGAGTTCACTAAAAATGTAATATCAAATTACAACTGCTCAATGCTACAACTAGCACGAGACTTCAAATTACTCAAGCACACAAGCAAGAGATTTCCTATGCTCAAGCACACAAGCAAGAGACTTCCAATGCTCAAGCACAACTGCAAGAGACTTCTAATGCTCAAGCACACAAGCAAGAGACTTTCAATCAAACAGAATTACAAAGAAATTTATTTGAGTTTGAACATTTGATATACAATCAGTGTTGTTCACAATACAAATCAGATACAGACTCTTAAGACTATAGAATTTCTAAAATATGGACTTTGATAAGAAACTCTAAGTGACTTTGAATGCAAAACAATAACAGAGTATGAACTTTGAATTGTTGTAAGAGTCTAGCTTTCATGTGTGTCTGTATTCGTGTGTATTCTTGTATTGTTATTCAACTAGTAAGTCTTCACTCCTTTATATAGAGGGGTGAAAGATACATTGGAGAATTGCCAACACACAAAAAAGAGTCGTTTGAAGCTTGTTGATAATCACCAATGATCTTTTGCCTGATATGGTTATTGTCCTATGCAGGATCAATTTCAAATGCATTCCTTGTATGAAGGAACATTTCTGCAAGCAGAGCTGTTATTCTTGTCTTGTTGCAGAGACACGAACAGAGTAGTGGAGGAAGTGGTTGTACAGTTCGTACAATTGTCCTTTGTTAACGCTCTTGATAGAACAAGCATCCAATGCTTTCAAATTCCTTCACAAGGGCCGTTGTTACACTCTTTCAGTCTTTTGCAGTTCTTAGGCGTGATAAAATCATTTGAACAACTTTTGAAGTTTTAAGTCTTTCTTTCATCTCCTGATGAACTTCAGCTTCTGGTGACCTTGCTTCTGATGAGGTGATTCTGATGAACTTGCTTCTGATGACGTCATCACTTCAGGAGCACTTATACTTTAGATGCATTTTTCTTCAGATGCTTCAAGCTTCCTTTTTGTTGATTCCTTTGCTCTATTTTGTTCTTCCAGAACCTTATAAAGATATCAAATTTTTCCTATGGTCATGTACACTTGAACAAATATTAGCATATCCAATTGACAATTTTTAATACCTGGTTATCATCAAAACTCAAAGGGTAACGTATGTTAAATATTTTTCGTTTCAACAATCTCCCCCACCCTAAGGGTAATGTTTGTTAAACGTATTTTGTTCCAACAATCTCCCCTTTTTTGATGATGACAAACATTACTATTTAAAAATGTTCAATTGTTGTTAATCTAATTAACAAGTTGACTATATGGGTTTGAGGTTTGTAAGCTCCCCCTGAGTCCAATAGTACTTTAAGGTGAGGTTTGTAAGCCCCCCTTGAGTTCTATCCATGTTAATTAAATTTATCATTAAAGGCGCAATAAAACTCAGAATAATCTCACATTAAAAGATTAAGAGATAAGAAGATGGTCCTATTAATTTAAATTGTTTATAATTAAATTAATGGGGCTCAACGCTTATAAATTAATGGGAGGGATGCTTAGAAATTTCTTGTTCGTGTTGTTAGGATGTGGGAGGTTCCAATGTTTTTGAATCCAGATCAAATAAGCTCTGTAGAGTTGGTTTTGGTGGATGAATGTGTAAGTTTTTCAAGTTTTCAAATAGATGGGGTTTATTATTTCTTTTACAATGTATCTGTGGTTGTATTTTAAACATGGCGATGTAAAATTGTTTTGGAACTACTGTTGTGTAGGGGGACAAGATTCATGCTAGCATACGAAAATAGCGGTTGTACATGTTTCATAAAAAAATTATTGAAGGCTAGGGGACGTGTACAAGTTATCGAATTTTACGGTGATACCTAATTTTGGATCTTATTGAACTACTAATAATAAATATAAGTTGATGTTCCAAATGAAGACAAAGGTTTCAGCTCATGCAAGCAGTTTGATTCCTGTTCATGGTTTCAGTTTCACCAAAATTATTGAGATAACCAGTCACACCAAGGACCATGATGGTTTAGTTGGTTGGTTTATTTTTCATTGTTTCTTTCCTAATTCACTATGAATCTCACTCTATGTCTGTATTGATAAAAACTCGGTGTTTTTTTTAGATGTGATTGGTGTGTTGAGTGGCATGTCTGCTAAGAGGGAGTATGTCAGGGATGGGAAGGTTACTAAGATTATTGTTATAGAGTTAACTGATCACAGGTTTGTTTATTTTGAAGCTTATTGTATATAGTTTAAAAGCACCGTTGATGGGTGTTTATATTTGTAGAATTTGTCTAATGATTTATGTATAATGTGACACTGGTAAATGTGAGTGTGCACTATTTGGAGAGTATGTTGAAGAGATGAAAAAGCTTATTGGTAAAACTGTTGATAGAGGACCAGTTGTTGTTGTTCAGTTTGCTAAGGTCGAGATATTTAGGGGTTAGTTAAATTTTCAAATTGGTTTTTTTTATATTTCAATCTTATTATATAGGTTGGGGTAAGATAAAATAAAATTAGTCCTAATTATTTCTTTGTTGTTGATAGACAAAGCATCCCTGCAGAACGTCATGAGTACTACTAAATTTTTGTGAACCATGATGTTCTCGAGGCAGCTAAGATTAAAGAGGCGTGAGTTTTGTTGTGTGATTTTTTATTATGTAATAGATAACCTGGTAATTTTTATTTTTTTTTGTTAAGTTTTTATTTTTATATTGTTGTAGACTCGCAGTTAGTGGATTTGAATCCAACATCACAGTTCCAGTGATAGAGCAAGTTGGTAGGGCATCTGTTGAGGACGATTTCCTTCGTCTGAATCCTAAAAGAACTATTGGTGAATTGGTTGATATGGATGAAGATGGGACATTTATTGTGTTTGCTACAATTATTGGTGTTGTGATTGGGAAAGATTGGTGGTACCCTGCTTGTAAATTCCACAAGAGTGTTGCACCTGATTCGGAGCTTATTATTGTAAGGGATGTGATAAACATGTTTTTAGCATGGTTCCAAGGTATAACAGGGAAAATTATAAAATAAATAATCTGTCATTTTTTAAGGTTTTTGAAAATAGGTTTGGTGATCGTTTATTGATAAATTCTTTGCAGGTTCAAGGTTAAGGTTGATGTTGGGGATGGTCACAATACTACAATTTTTGTTTTGTTTGACAGTGATGTTCTATACCTGCTTGGAACTCAATGTGTCACCTTGGTTGTTGAGGCAAAGGTAAATTATTTGGACTTTTTTTATAATGATTTCATGATTTCATGATTTCAAAGTTTTTATTTATAAGGGTTTTTTGTTGTAGGTTGAGAACGGTGGTTTATATCCAACATAATTTTACAATTTGAAAGATAGGAAACTTCTTTTTAAGATTGAAAGGTCTAAATTTGGGAATATTGCATTTGATGGTACCTTTAGGGTTAAAAGGCACTACAAGAATACTTTGTAATTCCGACCAAAATAATATACATTCCGAGTACAAGGATCCTCGGATATGCTAGTTACTTTGTGTCAGTCCGCGCAAATGCACAGTCTGCTGTGCAGTTGTCAAATCAATATTCCAAGGACATTTGTTCCTCAAAAACTTTATTTCCTCAGAAATTTCCTCGGAACCTGGATTGCAACCAATGATTTTCCGAGGACCCATTTTCCTCGGAATAAAGAGGAGAAACAGTCGTTTTCCTAGGAGTTATGTGCCTCGGAATTCCAATGATTTCTTGTAGTGAGGGTGTGCAGTGATGTAGATGTTATTGATAGGTTTGTTTGTGTTGTTGATGGTTCTAGGATTGAAGATAATGCAAAGGTAATGTTTGTGTTGATTAATGGAGTTTCGGTTTTTTTTTGTGTTCTGATGTTGTAACTATTTTATTTGTATTGTTGTAGGTTGTAGCTGATGTTGAAATTGTCCAAGAAACTGAAGTTGAAGAATTTATTGTTGATCTTATTGTCACTCTTGAGACCAATGCTACTGAGATCAAAACTCTTAAAGATTTGAATGAAGCATGTACTTCTGCAAAGCGTAATCTTTCTAAAGATTTTGATGCGATTGCAAAAGAGTGACTTTTAAAGGGAAAATTGTGTTGCATGTTGAATTAGATATGGAGTTTTTACCGATAGATTTGATTAAATTTTGATCATAATGTGGAAGTGATGATGAAAAATGTGGTTAGAGTTATAATTAATTTCTATCACATTTTTGTGTTTTTTTTGTTGAAAGGAAATATAAAACTCTGGGTGTTTATTTAGATATGAAAATAAGGTTAAATACCATGGCAATTTTTTGACAAATTGTGAAGTTATTATTTATGGTTTGTCACATTCGTTTTGATTCTAGATGAAACTTTATACTTTGATTATAAATGTATTTTCCCATGGTTGATATTAGACTTTGATTATAAATTCATATGCATGTTTTTTCGTTTATGCTATTGAACATGGCTAAACCCTAAATGTATCATGGTAGGCATGTTTGAAGTTCTAGAAGACAATAAAAATTTGAGACAAAGTCTTACTATCGTTTTGTTGTATAATTTGAAGGGAAGTCCCTAAAAAAAATTGTTTTCAAGGTAAGGTGTATTCTTTGTATACTAACTGGTGTATATATCTATTTTAATATAGTTGATTATTTATGGATCGATTTTTTTTATAGGAAATGGTTGGAATGAATATATTATGATTATGTCTTTTGTGTTGCTAGAGTAGGGTGATCTAAAAGTGTAGCCTATCCAACTTTGAGGTTGTTTCCCTCCATAGAAAATTTTGAAAAACTTGTTTTCCCCCTTGCATGACATTATTTTGTGTTGTCCTGACTTGTTGTCTCTCTGTTATATATATTATGTATGTGCATGCGATCAATATCCTTTATACCGTACAAACTTTTGTAGGCTTTGATAAATATGGGTGCTTCAATTATTGATGGTGATGAGACACTTGTGAATGATAGGCTCGAATGCTCTCTAAAAAATTATTGTGTTGCCAAGTTGCCTCAAGTTAGGGGCAAATATGTTCTCAATCAGTTGTATTCTTGGCTAAATTTGATTATGTTGTGGAAGGGATTGATATGTGGTATAATGAGGTCATGTGTTTTGAAGAGTCAAGGTTTTAAATTTTTTTATTTAGTTGTATGAAAAACTTATAAAATAAAGTGGAATATTTTTTTTCTATATTGCTTTGTTTAATTTGCAATGTTTTGTTGGAGTGTTAGGTTTGGACTTAAGCTAAAGGTTGGCGAAGGAGGAGGCATCACCATTATAGTTTTGTTTGATAATGATGTGAGGATGTTGGCTCCACAAACTTCTGACATATTAATGTCAATGGTAAGCAATACCATTCCTTGATTGAGTAGGTTAAACCTAATAATTTGTTTTAAGTTATGTTAATTAATTTCGGTTGCTTAATAGAGGGTAGGTTCATCTTTGTATCCTGAGGAATTGGATAAAATATAGGGCTCCTATATGGCTATCAAAGTTGCTAAGCACGATCCTAATGACTTCATTTATAGTAAATCTTACAAAGTATCTGGTATATTGTTGGATATTGAGTTGATATCTTTGTTCAAGGACAAATACACAAATATAAATGTATGTGTCTCCTTTATTATTTTTGCTATGGATTTGAAGTTTGGACTTGGATAAAATCTAATATTTTGAGGTATTTTTTGTATTGTTTTTTAGGAAAATGGATCCCATGATATGCGCAGAGCATCTTATATGAAAAAAGTTATCCATCAGGCAACAAACTATTTTAAAACACCAAGTGTTCTTTCAAAAAGTTTTGCATATTGTTATTTGAAGATGCAATATCCAAAAGTGATGGAGACGATTAAGCTTCAAAAAATGTTTCAATATTACCAACTTTCAAAAAATGTTTCAATATTCAAATGTTACGGCCTTACGATTAAGCTTCTTGCCTTTTGGTTCAAAAGACACTTCTTGTACCTTTTGATCAATTTGTGGTACCAGTGGAATGTTTGCAGCTTTACTATCAATTTTATCATCAACATAAATTTTAAGACTACTATTAATTTACATATTGCGATCACACACAGATAGTAGTTCCTACAAAATTATTATTTCAAACAAAATAATCAATCATAATGAACTAAACTTAGCACAAAATGAACATGGCTTAAACAAAGACTTCAACAAAACTCCCAATAAAACAAACATGTTACATAGTTCAATAGAAAGTACAAGGTTGTGTAGGTTTAAATGGAAAGTGACACAAACACAACACAAATGGTTGTGTTAGATTTCAAGGTTGTGTTGGTTTACAATAGTAACCAAAAAGTTCCAATGAAATAACGACATGGATTCGAGCACTTACTATCAAGTTAGGGGTGATAGGTAACAACGAAATCAAAAGGAACGAGAATGGTGAACGAACGGACGAGGAGCGTAGAACGATGTGAGCAGGACATGAATCTAAATGAGACAATCATGATAATAAAAGTAATAGTGCATTAACATGGTTAATTTGCTTGTTACTATGTTAGGGTTTAGAAGAGACTGTCACGATTTCAGCCTTTAGTATATTTGTTGTTGTATCGGCTTACATGTCATCATCAAACTTATCACTGTAAAGAGAGGAACGACGTGAAATATGAAACTGACTATTTAAGTCTCAAACTTAGTTTATTAAGGCGTATGGATCAGATGAAATTAGGTCATGGTTAGTTTATTTAGGAATGACTCACTAATACGTTTTTTACAGGTTGCAGGCTACCCATTGCCAATATAGGTTAGTCCTAATAGGTAACCTATTACTTAGGGTCAGGCTAAAAATCCTTGAAAAAAATCGGTATAGAATAATAAGAGTCAAGCTCTAAATTTTATACGGGTTAGTGGTCTAGTCTATATGGGCTAACCTATTTTAGAAACTCTAAATGAAGGTACCCAACTTAACAATATCAATCATTGCTAGTTGGGTTAGCTGGACGTAGTACCTTTTGAAGTAGATATTATAGTCATAAGAAAGGGGGTATAAATAACATTGTAAAATCTTAAGGATTTTTTCATAAAAAACATTGGATAATTTCTTAACTTAAATAAGAATTTGGTAAAAAAAACTTAAGTAAGCAATAATCCACGTCCACTATGATTAACAAATCCACAAGAAAATGAAGATTGATTGCAATATTTATTCAAAATCAAAATCATGGACATTAATTTCTACATCATTACTAGAAACCAAAAGAATCATTGACCACAACCAGTTGTTCAAGGGAAAGTTACATGTGAGTGAACAGTTCGCCGGAATCACAAAGGGTGAGACGATGAGAAATGGTGAACACTATGCCGGAATCGTGAACAGAACAAACATAATTCTAGTGAAACGTTTGGAATCGTGGACATTGTAGTCGAAATCGTGAATAGTGAGGTCAGAATCGTAAGGGCAAGAAACGGTGAGAAGATGCAGAAACGCCCGGAATCGTGAATAGTGAAGAGGGTAGGGTTTTGAGAAGAGCTTAGGTTTGTGTTTTCAAAGAAAATGGAAAATACGTTGCATTTTCAAAGAAGAGGGAAAAAAACAATTTTATTTGAAAGGCTTTTTCCCTCATGTACAATGCAGCTGATGTGAAAAATAATTTTCCAAAATAACGAAATTGCCATCGGGTTTTTTTTCCTACGGTTAATATATCAACTCAAGTGAAAACTATTTATCATGTAATTTTCCCATCAGATATTTTTTTTACTTATGCAAAAACCTTGTCGGAAAGTTCAGAATAATTTTGAAAATGCCACCGTGTCAACTTTCTCGTCTGGTATATTATTGACTGATGTGAAAACGTTTTTTTAACCCTGTTATAGAATGTAGTTTTTTCTACTAGTGGGTGTTGAATTGTGACCCTTTTTAATTTTAATCCTACACTTTAAAAATATTTCTCAAATTGAAACTTGGAAGACCAAAGTTATAGTTGGCTTTAGAAAGTTCTCAAGGGTAAGTATAAAAGAGAATATGAAACCTAAATAATTTTGTGTGTGAAGTGTATATTGCAAGTAAAAAGTATATGGACAGAAAGCTAAAACACACATATAAAGTATTATGGTTCATCCAATGTAGGATACTTCAGTCCCCCACCTTAGGTGAGATTTTCTACTATGATGTTTGAGACAACCTTCTCAACTCATGCACCTTACAATTATGTTTCCTAGGAATGATTATAATATTCTCCGAGCTTCATCAAGCTTACAACTTTGGTTGCTAATTCACATATGACTTTACACTTTTCTTTCACTTAACTAACACTTTACTAACTTAAAGCTAGCTAAGAATTTCAACACAAGGTTTTTGAGAGTTTATAAGAATGAGGACAAGAAGATTATCTTTGAGAAGATAAGAGAAAACTGTTACACACTAAAATTTTATAAATCTTAATAGTTGATTCATGTAATTAGTTGCTTGAAGAGATTTAAACACTTTTAATAAGTTGTTTATGTATGCTTGTTAGTTATGTGTCTTCAAAGTGAGAGTTGATGTTCTTTCATAGAGTTTTGGACCTCAAGCAGTTGGTGGGACCTTTCCAATAGACTTTTGTAATGTGTCTTGGTGCTTAACAACTTTGCATTAAGTTCTGGAACAACATTCCAAGCTTCAGATTATTTCTGGGTTCTTCAGTATGAACTTTAGCATGTTTCTAGATTATCCTACGAACTTTAGAATGTTTCTTGGTTCTTCAGTATGAACTTCAGAAGGTTTTTATAGGTTCTTTATATGAAATGTGTTCTTCGTATGAACTCCATAATGTTTTCTGGGTTCATTACCTTGCTGGCTGTCTGGGAACTAGTGCAAGAGAGAGGAAAGTGAAGTTGTCACTTCATGCTCATGCTTTAGGGCATTTTGCTGAAAGGTGAAATTGGAATGGGAAAAAAAACAGTCCAAATCAATGTATTTTCTTTATATGTAGAATAGATACAAAACTATGTCGACTACATCACTATTTCTCGTCTTTATTCAAATATTATATATATAAGGGTTAATAGTGTTTCTCGTCTTTTTGGGTTTACCTCCTTGTAAAAAATAAATCTTAAAAACCCCCCTAATAGGTTATTCAAAAATGAAATTTATTTATTATTTCAGAAATTTTCATTTTTAATGGCCTATTGGAAAAAAAAAATTACGGGGGGTAAACCAATTTTTTTTTCACAAAGGGGTAAAGCACTATTAACCCTATATTTAATTGAGGAGTGATATTTGTACAACTAATTTTGTACAACCTTTATGACAACCACTTTTTCTCTATTCTTATTGGACAAAAATAATAGAGAGAGAAAGAAAATGAGAGAGGATAAGAAAACGTGTGAGTATGAGAGAGATGGTTGTTTCAAAAGTTGTCAAAAAATGATTGTACAAATATCATTTCTCTATTTAATTATGCCAATATCAAGTGTGTACTAAACATAAGATATGATAAGTTGCTATTGTATCATTTTTCTACAATATCATTATCCATATCATTACCGTATCTTATTTTAATTCTATCATGCGCATAAAACAAACTCTGATAGATATTTTTTTTTTAAAAATGATCACAACTTCAAGTTAATCATACAATGTATCGTGGCGCTAAGTAATCACACTTAAATAACATATCGCACTAAATGTGACATGCGACAACTATACACACCACAAATCTCACTTTTGTGAAAATGTCACACAATATTACTCAATCACAATGTGACACATCAATTATTTTAAAATGAGAAATCCACGTGCAACATTATAGTTGAAAAATGTCATGTGGCATTTCTGCCACAATGTCACACAAGTGGGCCTCTACACACCATTGGTTGCAACCACCATTTATGAAAATCTTACATAGCAAAAACCTTTAAATTTACATTTACACCAGTGCCATATTAAATGCTTAATTTTTCAGTGAAATTCTAACATGTTGCTTTATGGCGCATGTGCCCTTATGAAGTAAGTTTATCTACGAAAAATAGAAATTATGTATTAGAAACTGTGCCAATTTTTTTCTTAAAAGTTTAAAAATTAAATTTTCTTAATAACTACTTGTTCTTTTATTGCCATATGTCATTATGACATATGTTAACATGACTTATTTTTTAACCATTTTGATGATGTTAATTTCTTGCGAACAGTGTTGATGTATTCACCTGTAATCTTAGTGGAAGATATTTACTTAAGAATGATATAACTAATATTAAGGAAAATGGTATTTACTGTGAAAGCTTTTCACAAGAAATTGTCCCGACTTGTATTTCCATTTACACCCTCATCATGCATGGGGAAGCATCCACAACGAACAAGAGCAACAGATCCTTTGGAATCCCAATGCCTCCTGTCCATCATGAATAATCAATGGTCGAAGGTTACAAATCCATCGTCTGAAACCATTGAACAACGGATTACTCACCATTACTAGATGATTCCAACATCATACACTATAAAATAGGGCTACACATGTCCTCCAATATACAATCTTTCATACCCAAACTCTAACACTTTATATATAACATACTGACTTAAGTATGAGAGTGCTTTCTACATGTACACCTCTGTAGGGATGGATGTAGTATTGGTCTATGTGTGGCTAAATCCACACATCCAATATATCTAACAAGAAGTCACAACAATCTCTCAATGTATCAAAATTTTGAAATGGTCTCACATTAAAATGTCTCATTAACATTGTCATATAAGTCCAAATAAGTACTTACCACTACGAGAAATGTTGCATTTTGCCAGGAATCAAACACAAGGGCAAGAACTCCTGGCAAAAACACGAGGGGTCCAGCCAGAAGATGTGATGAGTCAATAATTAGTGTTTTTAATATAATATTTGAGTCCATTTTATTTATATTTGATTTCATTTTATTTAATATTGTTTCCTTTTTAGAACTATATTACTTCAATTGCAATTTATTTAATTTCAGAAACAAATATTATAAAGATTGAGTCTTGGAGCAAAAGAAAGAGGATTTGGAGCTGATTCGGGCTAAAAATACGAAGATTGAAAACAAAAATATGTTTCCCCCAAGTCAGAGGCTTGGCACGGCCCGTGCCACCAGCCACACGGCCGTGCCAACCCCCAGGACCTTCTTTTGCTGCTTCTACTTCAAGGACAAGCTACCTATTAGTTTATTTCTGACCTAAAAGCCTGTGGTTTCTTGTGGAACATTCTACTGATGTATTTTTTAGGGTTTAAGTCAGTGTAAACTATAAATAGAGTAGCTAGCTATCACAACAATTCATCTTTTGTTCTCGGAATTCAACACTGACAATTGTCTTTCTTAATAAAAGTTCTTTCTTTTATTTTCTTGTTATTTTATGTTCTTCTTCTTCTCTTCTATGTCTACGATAAACATGAGTGAGTAGAATTTTCTTGTCTTGGGATTGTTGGATGAGTCTAATGACCTAATCCTAATCAAACCAAGCCTCGAACCCTAATTTTATATAAATCTTCTTTATAATCTAATCTCACCGTTTTTATAATGAATTAACAAATACCAAACTCATAAAGCGATAGCAGAGGGTTAATAATTGTTAATTCATCATCACAAATATCAATTCATAAAGCGACAGCGGAGTTTTGATATTGGAACAAGTGAAATTAGACAAGGATTGCGAAACAT
>Ga0315913_1008475_pt1 | contig 12194 bp, 10 predicted proteins | sample MpolsnodulesMG_FD_207736 | JGI IMG/M metagenome (GOLD analysis project Ga0315913, IMG submission 207736) | Medicago polymorpha root nodule microbial communities from Los Angeles, California, United States - small nodules | ecosystem: Host-associated > Plants > Roots > Nodule | place: USA... | reverse complement strand
AAAACTTAATTTGTTTTGCTTTTTTCTTTCCAATCACCTTGACATTATTTTCACTCTCTAGTTAAACCCATTTTCTTCTTAATATTTGAAACTCTTAAAATCTCCCAAATTGCTGAAACATAAAACACTCATATTGGAAAGCTTATAAGCTGCAATCCTTCTCAAGCTCTCAAATCACCCAAAGATCTCAAATAGTGAAACCTGAGTCACTCTCTTCCAGATTCGTGTTCCTTCTCTTAATTCTTTTTCTGGGCGTGTGAGCTGTAATAAAGCCCCAACCTCATCTGTACCAACTATTCAAACACCAAAACCTTCACAAAACAATGGAACAAGCTTTCAAGAGGAAGAGAAAGTGAAAGAAGTGCTCACAATAAACAAATATCATCTTCCTCTTCCGTTAGCTTCCGCCGTCACAGCCTGCTCCGACACGGTGGGTTCAGGTTTAGAAGATCGAAGCTTTCAATTCTTGGCCATGGCAATGATTGATTCGAAATTAAGGTTAGGGTTTGGTGAAAGAGAGAGAAAGGGGAAAATTAGTGGCTATGGTGTGAAACTTAGTGGCAGTGGTTTGAATTGGAAAATTATTGCTCTTTTGAGGTTTTTGTTTCCTGAAATTGCTCTTTGGATGAAATTATTGTTATGTTGGATCTTTGATGTCCTGAAATTGCAGCGATGATGATTATGATTGTTTACGGATGAAAATTAATTCATTTCTATTGTTTTTAGGGATAAAAATTGATGTTTATGGATGAAAATTTAAGATTTAAGTGAAGGATTCAATCAATTCTAGCATTTTATAGGTTTGTTTGTTGAAAAATTATGGGTTTACATGAATATAATTTTAAAGATGATGAAGATCAAGAATAAGAAGATTGAAAGAGATGAATAAAAGTAAAAAACTTGGGTGTCGATGGTTCACTATTAGAAACAATAGACATGCAATCAAAAGGGTAGAACTACATCATGAATATTAGACATTAAAAGACTAACGATGATGACCACTATTACTAACGGATGTGTACATGAAGGACCAAACAGGAAAACTTTAGAGTTATGGGACCAAATTGAAAACCACAAATAAGCCGAGGGACCAAAGGTGAGGAGGAGGAGGAGGAGGAGAAGAAGAAGAAGAAGAAGAAGAAGAAGAAGAAGAACAATTCATGAATTTTTTTTTACTACAATCCAGTTTAGTCATTACAACAATGAGAAATGATATTTGTACAACTATTTTTTGTGAAAATTTTATCTTTCATACTCACATTGTCTTTTTATTTTCTCTCTTTATTGCTTTGATTTTTGTACCAATACCTCCTTTTCTTTCTAAAATTTTGGTTGTCTCACAAGTTGTTATATAAATGATTGTTTAAATAACACAATTCTACAACAATACCTTCCCAAGAAGGTGGTCTGAGTGCCACCCTTCTTGTCAGAAGACCCAAATGAAAGTGAAGACACAAGATACTTAAAATAAGGCTTAAATATTGCACTCGTCCCTGCAAATATGCCTCGTTTAACTTTTGGTCCCTGTAAAAAAAAAAATTGTTTTTGGTCCCTACAAAATTTTTTGTTTTTTAAAATAGTCCCTGACCCCATTTTTGTGATGATTTGTATACGTGACACATGATGACTGGACCCATTTTGTAGTTTTTGATCCCTGCAAAATATTTTGTTTTTTAAACAGGTCCCTGCAAAAAATTTTGTTTCTGAAAATAGTCCTTGGAGGGTCTATTTTAAAAAACAAAAAATTTTGCAAGGACCAAAAACAAATTTTTTTTTTACAAGGACCCAAACTTAAACGAGACATATTTGCAAGGACGAGTACCATATTTTAGCCTTAAAATAAATATTTGCAAAGATGATCCAACTCACTGGGAGACATTGGGAAGGATTGGTTAACAACCAGACGGATTGCTATGAAATGCAAAGTGCCTTAATTGAATTAGCTTCTGCTAGCTTAATTTCGGCAACAACATCCTTAATCGATAACCATCAACAATTTGTCGGAACAAGAAAAAGTTGTGATGCTCGTAGAAAGTTGCATGTTGGTTCTACAAAATAAGCTTTTACAAAAGAGGAAAGATCTGGGATGCACAAGCTCAAATGAGGAAGAGAAGGAGAATGCTACAGTAATCGAAACACTAATTGACAAAGATTTTATCCTATGGAAAAATAGACGGCATATCATAGAAGAAAACAAGAATCTCGGCAAGCTCCACAATTACATCAAGCTATCATACCCGTATCTCAAGAAGTTGAAGATCTATGAATCTACTGCTCTAACTGGAAGTTGTAATGTTGTATTTCAAAGGTTACCTCCAAAGAAAAGTAACCCGGGAAGTTTACACTATATTGGGAAGTTGTCCAAAAGAAGCTCAGTGTGGTCAAGATATAACAATTAAACATCCATTAGGAGTAGTGGAGGACGTGGTGGTGCAAGTAGACAAGACTTTCTTCCCAACAAACTTCGTGGCATTGAAGATTGAAAGCAAGATTCATTTGCAACAAGAGTCTCATTGTTCTATAAGAATGAAGAACACAAATTCCGAAAACCTGCTGAGTGGAACATGCACACATTGGCTTCTGTATGAAAACTTCATGAAGTTCCTACCAAACAAGTGGAAAAGAAAGGATGATACATTCTTTCTTTCATATAAGCCACACTGACAATGGTTGCGGCGTCGAGCTAATGCCATTAAACAAACAATGTGAGAGGCAACCTGCAATACCCTAATTTTGTCCGGGAAAATTCCAAATCACAAAAAATAAGTGTTAATTTTTTTAATTTTATTGTTTTCCATTATTATTAATCACTTCCAAAAAATCTAAAAAAAAATGAGACTTCAAATTAGATTTATTTTATCGAAAATCATTTGAAGCATAGGCCAGAACGTTCTGGTCATACTACAAATGAAATAAGGTGACATCATCAAAGCCATCCAAGATGACATCACATGACAACTTGCTTCCATTAGCTCCAAACTTAATCTCCAATGTTCAATTTTAGCTTAATCTCCAAGTGTCCCAACTTCTATAATAAAAGGTGTTTTGGAGAGAAAAAGGGGGGAAAATCAAGTAAGATTTAGTTAGAAAACAATGAAAGGAGTTTTGCTGTCATTCATTTATTTTATTTTTATACACCTCTAATAAATGTGTTGCAAACGATGAACATAACCTTAGTAGATATATCTATCTTGTCACACTTTAATTTTAAAATCAACCAAAATGATAACCGGTTAAATTACATTTTTGGTCCCTTAACTATTTAGGCAGTATCACTTTGGTCCCTTAATTAAAATTTGATTTATTTTGGTCCCTTAACTTCTCTCTATTACACATTTTGATCCTTTCCATTAGTTTTAATTCAAAAACGTTAGGTTTTTTTCATTTTCTTCTGAAATTTTTCTGGGATTCTTGTTGTTGAAGGTTGATGGAGATGACATGAAGATGAAAAAGAGGAGAAGAAGATGAAGAAAACCTAACATTTTTTAATTAAAACTAATGGAAATGACCAAAATGTGTAACGGAGAGAAGTTAAGGGACTAAAGTAAATCGAATTTTAGTTAAGGGACCTAAGCGATACTACCTAAATAGTTAAGGGATCAAAAATGCAAGTTAGCTTAATTGGTTACTTCATGACATATTTTTCTACTCGCAAAAATGATTATAAATGAGCATCATAGGTAGTCTGAATGAATTAAGAAGTCAGCTAGTAACATGCTCATTAGCATTTTTTTTTTGAATCAAGTAAAAATAAAAATAAAAATATATATAATAAACGCATTCACTAGCAATATGTTTTAGAATTAGATAACCCTTTTTTCTCATTACCATATCACTTGATTCTTGTATTTTTTCTCCTCTAATCCATTGTATTGTTTCCTCAACTAACCGAATGCAACGTTAAAAAAATTTAAGTGTTCTAAGTAATAATAAAATAGAAATATAAGTTAAATAAACCGCTTTAAGAGGGTTAATTGGATGTGCATCTCTTTAATCTTTGAGTTGTCAGGATACAGGTTGTACAACTTGATCGTTCTAAAACTCATTTCTAAAACAAATCAACAAACTCACCACAATCAACTTTTCACACTCCATTTTTTTACTTAATCAAATCAACAATATCTTTTAACAGCATTTAATCACAACAAAAGTATTTTCTTAAAATCAATCAACAAACAAACATTTTCTATCCCAGAACTACATAGCTTTGAATTCTCCATCGCACCAGGAGATACGTAGGAGAAAGATCAAACTCTTGTCGAGCACAATAATAACAAAACATTTTTTTCTCTAATTAAATACATTACATTTTCAGCTTGATATTTAATTTTTTTTTATTCACATTTAATAAAAAGGAGAAATAAATATTTTTAAAGTTAACAATAATTTGCACAATTAATTACATGTAACCGTTTTTTAACGGATGTCGTAGGATGCTAATACCTTCCATATGCATAATCGATTCCCAAACCTAAAATCTGGTTACAAGACCATTTTTTTTCACTTTAAAAGGTTTTTCCTATTTTAATAAACTTTGGTGACGACTTCATAATTTTCGAACAACCCTCAAATTTTTAAACCGCTACACAGCCCATTAATTTATTTCTTCGTTATTTCATTTCCAGTCATTTTAAGATTCATATCAAAACATTCATGAATTATTTACTATTGCTACTGGTAACTATACTTGTTTTGAATTGTACATGAATTACATAACATTTTCATTAAAAAAAATTAAATATTATTTCAGTCTCAAAAAGTCATTCCGACCATCATATTAAAGGCTAGCTTACCCGAAGTTCAAGACCACGACAATACTGCGGCTTGCTGCGAAAGATACTCACCATAATCACTTTCTCTATTTTTTGACCCATTCACCATCTCTTTTCTCTATAACACAATTGGTGAGAATTTGAGTTCACTTTCTACTAAAATTCTTTTATTATGTTCGTGTCCATGTTGGAATGTCATTTTTTCCCGGACTTACGACCATTCTTTACGGACTATCAGTCATATTATTTTACACACGAGACAAATGTTTGATACTTTGAGCTTTTTCTAACCACCTTTACTATATTATTATTTTTTTGACAAAAATAAATGATACTCATTCATTCAAATTGATAAAGTACATCGATATAATACAAATTCAAAATCGTTAAAAATAAAAAAGATGAATATGCGAACAAACTCAAAACATTCATGTTAATAGCATAAAACAACATAGTACATATGCCCATAAATATGATTATATTCAAGCCACCAAAATACCCATGTTTCCGATTTTGCAACGTTGACGACACAATTCATCGATTGAATCTGCTCTTGATTAAAGCTAATATTTTAACCTGAATCAAATAAATGTAGCACTAAGACGAAAAATCAAAAACACATTGCACAAAGACGGTAAATCAAAATAAACAAAGTCGTGCTAGACGACGAAATCACAAAACCAACGAAAAGGAAGTTGAAAATATATCAAAAGTCACTTATTTAACTAAAAGAGAAAGAAAAACAATTTGGATGGATGATTTCAAGTCAAAATTTACCGTAAATCACTCTCTTTGGTAGATTAAGAAGAAGAAAAGTTGTGATGACTAAGGTTTAACAAAGGAAAAAGAGTTCTCAAGTTTTGAATCTCAATCCATGACTAAACTTTTTTCTGTTTGTGAGACCTACCTTTACTATATGGGTTTTTCTATCATGTGCAAATTTGCACATGTTAGAAAGTTTAAAATAGAAATTTTGTATTTGAACTTGTACATTTATTATTAAATATAAAACTTTTGAATAAATAATTGTTATTTTTCAAAAATAAATTCCTACTATTAGTTGTTTTAAATGTGTAATGTTGCACATGTTAGATAAATATATTATTATCATTTGCTAGATCCCTCATTTGCTAAATGCCTTTCAACCTCCAAACAATTTTATTGTCTGTTGTATATTATATATAAATTTTTTATATATACTTAATTAATGTCTGAATCCTATTCCAAAAACAAAAAAAAACAAATAACGTAAAAGTCATGAAACCATCCCCACCAAAAAAAATCTAGTATACATAGACAGTAATATTAGTGCAACAGAATTTTGATCATTAATGAAGACCTGTCAATGATTTTTAAAGTAATGTTTTGGACAGAGCATTATGCATATATACCTATTAGACGTGTTGAATTTAATTTTGTGGGGTTCCATACCCTGCACTCACAATATTAAGTTTTCACACATTTGGTTTTTTCATCTTCATTTACTATTGTTGGGTGAAGTATATGAATGTAATCAACCTTTCAACCGAAAATACAGTGATGTACATGAGTATTGTATAATATATGTATTTACACAAACCGACTTAACTTTTCTTACAAGACAAGATTGACATGTATGATGTAGTGCAGCACCAAATATTATCTCTTTTCATCCACAAGACATCTGACATATTTACTTTGCATAAAACATACATATAGCCAAGTTCCACCTAATAATTAGTCTAATTTGTTCTGTATATAATATAATGGATTTTCACATTTTAAAATAATGGTCATTATTTAAAGAGCATATTTTATTTTAAGGATGATTCCAAAAAAGGTCTAAATAAATATGAACTTGCTATTTTTACTATAAAAAAAAATCTCATATAGTTTAGTTATCAATAGTTTGTGCATTTCATTGAAGCGGAATAACATACTTTTCAACATGAAAGTAGCTACTACGGTGGAGATGGTTGGTTTGTTAAGTGATTGTCACGATCTTGGTTGATTTGAATGGCAAGCAAGACAAAAAAAATAATTGTCTTTTAGACAGGTGAATTGAATCACTCGTCTTCAAATAGTATGCAATTGTCTTATTGTCATAGGTTTTGAGTACTCATTTAAATAAATCTAATTAAAAGAAAAAAAAAGTAAAATAGTAGATTTTGTAACATAAAAAGTGGAAATAAATCTACTTTAAAGAAACTGCAACCATAAATTCTTGTTTAAAAATTTTCGGTTTCAATCTACTTCAGATCTCCATCACATGTTTCCTTCAATTATCTAACTTGGCTCGCTAATTTCTTGCTCCAAGCTTGCTTAAGAATTGTCTTATATTCACAATTCTTGTTTTTTATACTCCAAGCCTTCCTTGATCATATAACCTAAAACTAAAATGGAAAATGATCATAGTAGCTATGCTAGTATTCAAAATCTAACTATCTAATATTTACAATGAATTGGAAGAATTTTATGAGATTTCTTGAAAAAAGAAGCACGTGAATAAGTTCCTAAATAATATAATGGAATTTAAGTATATTTAGCACTTATCAGGAGGTAGTTTGTCTATTATAACAACTACTTGAAACCGCTCATCTAAAGCCATAACTTTAGTGATAATTTCATGTGAAATATTTTGTATCTCATGTGCACTATAATAATCATACCAATCATGAGAAAGTCTATTAAGGATATAATTCTTGCATGAGTAGTGCTGACAACACTCTCTTAAATATTCACTTTATTTTTGGTTTAAATCAAGGTGGGTCTCATATATAATCATTTCCATTCCACAGGGTTAATTCTTTAGTCTTTTTGATATCTTTTTCTTCTTGTTCATCTGTTTCAAGCACCAATGGAATATCATCCTTCAAAATATTGACAACTTTTTCATAGTGAAGAAAAATATCACCGTTTAAAGTGATATCCCTAAAACTGAAATGGTTTGTTTAAGTCAAGAATAGCGGAACCAAAACTAGTAATTTCTTTTATTGACATGAGAGAAAAGAAACTTCATAAAATTATTGTTTTGAAATGTAATTAATTTGAAAATACTTTTGTCACAGATATTATTGGTTGAGTTGCATACTAGATTTATCTTTTCAATAAATTTTGTCGAACTATCCAAAACTGTGCAAACTGACTATTAACGAGGATGTCCCTATGATAAAACATCTCAGTCAGAATTGTATCCGACTCTCATTGTAATGTAATATCTATTCTAGAATTATACCCTTAAATATGGTAGAACTCATGAACAACAAATTTGACATTAAAACCACTCGTAAATCGAAAGGTCTATGATATAAATACCACTATGAAACTGAAGGGACAATGATATTATGATCACTTTAAATATCGAATGGCCAAATTTTTCTAGAGATTTTTTTGTTTGTTGAAAGGACAATTTCCGAATGGATATAAAAGAAAGGGGAAAATTGACTTAAAAATGTGTGCGTCAAGTAGAATATAGAGAAGGCAAAGCTAGGAAATGTGTCAAACTTTGATGTACTTTTCAAAAGGTTTAGTACTTCCTTAAAAAAAAAAAGGTTTAGTACTCTTTCTGTAGTATTGAAACAATCCAATGTATGTGAACGCCACTTTAGTGTTTTGTCAATTCACACCTTAATACATTATGGAAAATGTTTTAGGGTATTGTTTAAACAACTAAAATAAATAAGTTTTTTTTATAAAAAAATCGTATAACTATTACTTGATCAAATATAACAATTTATATTTTGAAGACAAAACTTTTATTTATCAATTCCTTAATCACTGTCTCTGTGGCTCTCGTTAGCAAGACTTAAATATGATAGTGCTAACAAAACTCTCTCAAATATTCAACTTTTTTTGGTTGAAATCTATTTCAGTCTCACCATTTTATATAAGACTCATTTCTAAAATATAAAATCTACATTATTTTCATTTAATAATAAAATAAATTTTAGAAAGGGAAGAAACATTTTCCTAGCATTTCTCTTTAAATATAAAGTGAAGAAATATTACTCTCTCCGTCTTATTTTAACTGAGCTCTTGGCTCATTTCACACTGATTAAGAAAAAGTGTACAAGTGAAAGAGAGAAAAAAAAAGGTTTTGAGTGTCCTTATCAACTATTGGTGTATTATTCTTTATCATAAATGCAAAGTAGAATATATTGAATTGGGAGTGGTGAAAGTAGTATTAATCAGTGTTATAATTAGAAAAAAGTAATTAATATTGTATTGAAAAGTGAAATGGATCAATTTTTCTGAGACTATTTTTTTACAAATGGCTCAGTTATTATGGGACGTAGGGGTATAACTTAAAAAAAAAAACCGCTGATACATTTTGGGGTCAAAAGACATTTTTCCATCATGAGAAATTTTGACCATATTCATACCCCAAGCGTAAATGCCACCTAAGATTTCAAGCCTTACAAATCAGACTACTAATAGGGGTGGTTCTAAAAAAAATTCCTTCTTTTTTTTAAATGACAAATATATATTATAAATAAAAAGGAGAAATCTCTTGCAAGAATACAACCACATAGAAATTAGAATACAAGAAGTACTCAAAAGTCAAACAATAATAAAAACACATAGAATCCCTTCCATTAAAAAATAAGAGCGAAAACTAAAACATCAACGGAAAACCTACTAAACTCCTATCATGAACACAATCACTGCCGAACAAGAGCAAAACTAGAAACATAACCCCTCAATCAACCAATCCAAGGCAAATCCACCATAAGTCACTAATGGTGCCAACACATAATGGGTTCATGATCCCACTCATAGAAGGAACATGTGTGACCTGAATATTTTCCTAAAAACTACTTTTAATAGGTGAATTTAACAATATCCACCAACTGAATCTCAAATGTCTCATTCCCCAAAAAGATGTGAGTGTTTCAGGATCTCCACAAGGACCACACAACAGTTTGCCAAATTAATAAGAAACCAAGCCTCTCATTTCTCTCCCCACCTAATTTGAACATAAAACTAAGAATATTTGCTAAATCTGAAGGTAAAACAAACTCCCACCCTAACCACCTGAACACATGATACCTCACCTGACCTAAAAAAGGACAACTAACAAAAAGGTGACTAACCAACTCCACAAACTCATTACAAAAAACACAAGAAATACCCTCATGATCAACTATAATTCTCTTAGAAAATAGATTTTGTTGTCGAAATCCTATTCTGAAGCAGTTGCCAAGAGAAAATAATCACCTTGAGAGGAGACCAAGATTCCCACATCCTAAAAAGAAGTGGCACAATTTCTTCTAACCTCTAGTCCACCACACTAGTTCTCATATGAAGGAAATTATAAGTTGATTTTACTGAATAAATGCTGGATGAACCATTGCTCCAAACTCAAAGTCTACACCTTTAGAGAAGGTCGGTCTCTTTAAAGCCTGGAGCAACACTCTCAAAATCAAAAATTCCCACAAAAAAGATCTCTCTTTCACTTAAGATCCCATACCCTTTCAAATCCCTCTTTTACGGACATATCAATCACAAGTTTCTTTCAATATATGCTTCTATTTTTAATAAAATTGTTACGTAAGAAGATGATCAACAACTACTGATGATACTCCCTAAAAAAAAGAAACTACTGATGATATTGATTCAATTGAAATTTTAGAACATACTTTGATAAATTGGTTAAGTGTGTGTTTGGTATTAGGGTAGATATGTCAGAATCACTGTGATCCACCGTGATTTTGTAGAAACTACAAAGTGTAGCTGTTGAAAAATTAAAGTGGATCACCGTGATTTGGACATACCACCATGATACCAAACATAAGCTAAGTATTAAGAATTTGGATGAAGTGATCAAAATATTTAAACAATGAGTCATACAAACAAACATTCTTAGAACAATTGTGAAAGCGTTAAAAAAAATGAAAATTTATATATTGAAAAGATAGATATTTCTTAGACTTTTAGAACATCAATTACACATCTTTCGAAACATATTTATTATATATAATTTTTTAACAAATGTTATTAGAACATTTTTTTTATCATTTCCTTTAATTCACCATATATGAAAGTTTTTTTTTTTTTAAAGAATACATAAGTTAGAATTCTCTCAAAAGTTTACTACCGTCGAAAGTTGTATACTCTAATTTTGACTCATCAGAGGAAATCTTACGCTCTTAAATATAAATAAAAAGGATAATTAAAAAGTTAATGCATCATACATGTGGATTAAATTTTAAACCATGTATATTAACTTTTGAATTATTACTACTTATTAGAGAAATGCTAACTTGTACTCTTAATGAATCAAAATTAGAAATATTTTATTGTAATTAATGCATTTGAATTTAATTTTTTTATTTTTATTTAATTGAATGCACAAAATTTAAGACAAAATATACTCCTTACGTCACAAAATGTAAGCAAAAAAACTCATTTTCTTTATCCCAAAATGTAAGCACAAAAGATAAACTTTTATCCTATTTATTCTTGTTTTAAAAAAAAAAACCATTTTTTTCAAGAAAAACTTATGTTTATTCTCATGAAATTAAATGCAAATTACATTTAATTTTCTCTCTCTTACATTTTCTCCATAATCAATAGCCAATGACAGGGTCTTTCCTTGGGGAGTGCAAAGAGCTCAACCGAGCTGGGCCTCCCAAAGTGATGGGTCTCAAGAAAAAAATTATTGTTCAATATCCTCGCCCCCACTCAAAAAACAAAAATAAACATGTTTCATGTTTCAATTTCTAAGTAAAAAATCAAATTCCAAGTTTCTATTTCTAAGTTAAAAAACATGTCTTTACTAAAAATAATTGCTAATTTTGATTTCGGTGGCTAATAATAACTATACGAGTGTTATTTTCAGTTTAAATAGAAGATTAATCTTTTAAAAAATTTGTTTTTATTTTATTTTATTAAGGGCTTATTTTTACTATGATAGTCGAGCCTCCAGTTTCACAGGGACGGCTCTGGCCAATAAAAATTGTTTTTACATCTTCCCATGAAACTTATTCCAAAGAAAACATAAAAAAATATACTCCAAATTATTATGTTTTAGTTTTCTTAATAAGTATGATTTTTTTTTTCTGCTTATAATTTAAAACGGATAGAATATGCTTTTAAGTTGCTTAACATGTATCGTAAAGACAGAAGTTAGCATGACCATACTTATTAATACTTTTGTTATTTCATTTTGGAGAGAGGACTACTACAAAAATCCTCTTACTCAACTTGCATTCACATTCCCGTAGGCAATTCGTTGTAACAAGACATTAAGGGGGCGTTTGTTTCATGGTTACCAAAATTATTTTCAGGATTAACCTTTCCCCCATAATATAAGGTGTGAACTTTATTCCAAGGAATGTTAAAAAAATATGTTTGGTTGATAATTTGAATTCCTGGAAATTATTTTTAAAATATATATATATATATATATATATATATATATAAAAATAAAAAAAGACCGAT
>Ga0315913_1008474_pt1 | contig 12195 bp, 9 predicted proteins | sample MpolsnodulesMG_FD_207736 | JGI IMG/M metagenome (GOLD analysis project Ga0315913, IMG submission 207736) | Medicago polymorpha root nodule microbial communities from Los Angeles, California, United States - small nodules | ecosystem: Host-associated > Plants > Roots > Nodule | place: USA... | reverse complement strand
TGGATGGAAGATGAGTGTATTAATTAACTGATCAGTCTTGTTCAAAAACAGAAAAACTGATCAGAACTGACGCAAGATTCTCTATAATTTTCACCCCTCTCTATCATGCATGCATGTATGAGAACTCGAATGAGATAATTTCATAAATAACTACTGTTTATAATTAGTAAACTCACTTCATACTCTTCAAATAAGTGATCCTCGATCATGACAACACTTGGCTTAACTTCTGGAGGTGGACGAAGTAAATCCTGAGCCTCTTCCCAAGTAAGTTTCAGCTCCAGTGCATCCTCGCTATCAATAAGCAACCTCTTACTTTTTGACCCAATATTGCGAGTTCTTTTCTTCTCAGGAACTAGCACGGGTGGTAAAGACAACATATCTCTTTTCCTGCTTTCAGGCATTTCTACATTATGCCAATCCATGTCAGCACCAACTGAGTTCCACTTTTTAGAGAGCGCATTTAGATGGGTTTCTGAACAACCCTTTTGAGACTGAAGAAGGCCAGAATAACCACTTAATATAGGTATATTCTCATAAACACCAGAATAGGAAGTTTCACTTGAATGAGAACCATTGGGCATATTAGACGGAAAAGTTTCCTGCTTAATAGGTAATTTAATATCAATTCAGTAAGTTTAAGTTTGCTATATGAGCTAAAATGGTTATTACCTGTACTGAAGCAGAATTTGTTGCCTTCCTGAACCCCATTATAAGTTTCCCCTCAGGGTCCATACGGCTAAATGTTACTGCAGATTTTTTAAAGAAGTTTAAATTTTTTGTCGTCAAATTTGAAGATAAAACAATGCATTTATACAAAAAAGAAAGTATCAAATAGAATAGAACTTAGAAACAGTACAGAAAGTAACTACTTTTCATAAAAGAGAACTCATTTGAACATATGCCCATCCCCAAAAACACAGGAAAGTTTAGTTCAATATTTTTGGCACTTTGTTTAAATAAAACAAAAAGTTATCAGTAAAATTAGATAAACTTAAAATTTCTAAGAAAACAGAAAAGAAAACAAAAGAATTCAGAAAAAAAATATTATCTAGAGGCAGAGCATGTCTTCTAGGTATGATTAATGATTTGTTAGCATATTGAGCCAGGAACTTGCAAAGATTCTGATTAGTAACAGAAATACGTAGAACCGAAGAAAAAAATCTAAATAATCTCCAAATTTAGCTTATATTGCAGCACAGAAACACATACAGAAAAAAGAAGGTTCCAGTGCGGTTTATATATCCTTAAAATGGGCAATTTAACAAGTTCAGTGGTTCTCACGAAAACTTACCAGTATCGCCAGCTTGCAGTTGCATAGACTGAATACAGGGGGTTACCCCTTCTAAAACATACATCCGGCTATTATTATTTGGCCAAAATCTAAATTGAAACATCCATTCTTTTCCTTTCACATCTTGGATACGCAAAGGAAGGCCCTCAGGTTGTGAGATAGGAGGGAAATATGCCTGCACAATGCCATCTTTTTTCAGTTCTAAGAAATAGCATTACTCTTCAAGAAATAAAAATAACTATAATAATTGGTAAATACAAAATGACAACAGCTAAGTTAAAAAAAATTACTTCAGCACATGCTTTTGGAAGAACCAAGCGACCAATTCGACCAGCATCACTTGCACTAAGCATCTTTTCAAAGAGTGGCACAATGGTGGAATTTGAACTTGAACATACCATAAATCATGGTTAAGGAAATGTTTTTCAGAGGCAAATAGTAATTGTCAAAACAGTAACAAATTATCACCTTGCATAAGTATCTTGCCTATAATTAACAATTTAAAGAACTAATTACAAAGTTGGATACTCTCCCGATATTTGCTGCAACTCTTGATCTGTAATTCTGGGCCAATACCGGGGAAGCAACTGATTCCTTCCTCGTCCTTCGGCAGGAGGCCTTGCTATACGAATCTGGGAAACCATGCCTGTGTTTCCTTCTAAGCCTGGAGATAGAGTTGGCCTAGGAGGTTTAGGTAAAAGATGACGAGATCTAGACGCCAATAGAAGTGGAGGTGACATTTTGCTTTGTTCCCTTTCATCAACAAGAACATTATGAAAGGGATTTGGCAAAGGAGCGGCAAGGGTCATACTCAAATTTGTCTGTGCCAGTGATTCATATATATCTTGCATGTCATTCTCTGCTTTGCCAGTCCTAGATGAAGAATTTGACTCACGATGAAATTGTGACATCAAAGTGCTTCCAAATTCTCCAACAGAGGGTAAAACTTCTGGTTTGATTTCTCGAGTAGGTCCATCCAAATCAACATTGTGAGGTTTGAGCCAGCACCTCATCCCGTCATTTTCTGCATAATTCCCAACTTGCATACCCCTCACATTTAATTGGTTAGCCAGAGATATGCACTGCTGGGAACTGACATTATTTACTGTTGCTGTTCCAGATTCATTAGGCTTTTCATTACTGGCAATCTGTCAAGTTATCATTCCCAATTTTGGGAGGATACAGTTAGACTTCAAAAACAAAGCATCCATACAAAATAACCCAATAATGGGAAGATACAGTTAGACTTCAAAAATGAGGCATCAATACAAAATAACCATATAAGCAAAAAGCAACAACCTCCTATATATGGAAGAGCACGATTGAATTGCAGATATCAGATCACCGTAATTTTTTTATCATTCATAGAAAATTGAATGCCAGTCAATAATTAACATACCAATTACATAATGAAACAAGATTCAATGAAAAAAAAAATCTAAAACATAACCCTGCTATCTATCATCATACATTTTTTATCCAAAAAAAAAGTCATAAATTCTAATCTGATTGGGTAAGTTGTCAAAATCATAACCAAAACAATATTTCATCAGCTTTTGGAGAGGTAAATCATAAATGGTTATTTATATATGTAACAAGGTGAAGTGAGCTTACAGGTTGAAGTCCTGAAGTACTTGCACAGGTAATACAGCTTACACCACCAGTGTCAAGTATTTCAAGCTGAGACTTTGAAGCGACACATCCACAATGGAGACGCTGCAGATAATAGAACAAATAGGATCAAGTATACCATAACTCATTAAAGTACTAAATTGTGGGTAAAGAAAAGTGGTTTACACACTCTACCTTGCCACATGAAGTACACTCTCTCCAACCAGATTCTTTTGCATGGAATATATCGCAAAACACTGATTGCTCATAAGTAGAACTAGAGTAGAAAAAATGTCCAGAGTAAGCATTAGAGCATGAAGCTGTTTCTTGGTAAAGCCCAACTTCAACTAAGTAAAAAAATATTTACATCTATACCAATCATAGTAAATAGAGAACACATTTTAACTTATACAGGCATGAATATGTGTGTGAGAACAATAACAGCAACCTGTCCTGATATTTTCACTCTGAACTTGTTGAAAACTATGTCACAAAACTCGTGGGTAGAAGGACCAAGATTCCCTACACCTCCGTGACTGCCTGATCGAGATCAGACTGTTCATATCTCAAGCTCGATAATTTTAATATTTAAAGAAAATCAAAATCTATTTAAGTTATGAACCGTCCGATCATGATCATTGATAATAGTGACTGCAGTTAATGCATTTTCTGGGTAGAAACATATGTATTAACTTTCAATAATAATGTCTAATTATCATTCAACATTGTTTAAACAGTGAAATTTCAGCCAAAAAGAAAGTTCTTTCCAAACTTCAAAATCATACATAAACAAACAGACCATATGATTTCTTTTTGGAGGTGAAACAGGCCATATAATTATCTAGCTTTTTTGATGGAGACATAGTTGCAAGCATCATCTGAAAACTCCCACACGAATAGGATATCCCAGGTCCGACCCCGGGTAACAACAAAAAATGTTCAGCTGAACCAGATATTGTCCGTTGAGCTAGGTCTTTTTTATTTTTTGAAAACTCGGTATCCGGCCCAAGGACCGACTAATCGAACTTGACACCTTGAAAGAACACACTCCTATGTCTCAAGTCATCACCACTAAACCAACACCACTAGCTTCGTTGAGTTAGGCCTTATGAACATTATCCGGTATTTCTTATGTTCTCTTTCAATATCTTTTCCCATTTTCGGGAAATCTTATGCTACTTCCTATTTATCACCAATGATTCTTTTTTGTCATTTACTAAAAAAATTTATCAGGATAATTAAACAATTAAATTAATTAATTAATACATTAAAACATAAGTACGTGCCAAAAATAACGTTTTAAACTATAATCCGCAGCCACAATCTTACCAACAACCGCAACTACATACATTTTTATTTTAAACAAATTCAAAAAGTTAAAGCGCAAACATCGCCAACTATTAAGAATCAACAACAACAAAAAAAAGGTCAAAACGACAAAACGGTGGTTAAGATTCATTTAAGAAAGGAAACAAAAATTAACAAAATTCAAATTTTATAAAAATAAAGAAAAGAAATTTAATAAATAAATAAACCTAATATTCAAATTAACAAAGAACAAATAATTCATAAAAAATATATAAAAATTCAAAATCAAAATATTACTATTCCTAAAAATTTCAAATATTCACTGTTGATCCGTACAATTTCATATCAAATCACGCACGCGCAGAAATTTTGAACACACGCGCGTATCAATTTGAAATCTAGAGAAAATCATTACCCGCACTTATCACATAGATCGGCGAATTCACCGGATCGAAGAATCCAACCTTTCCACCACCGAATCGACGTAGTGGTTCCACAAACAACGTTCATGCAACACTTTGACTCCATTTTCAACTTCAATTCCACAACCTTCACAAATTCACGATAATATCAAAATCAATATCAAAACCCTAACAATTTGAATCAACTCACCAAATTAACCGAATTCATAATCGAAAAAGAAATTATCGTACCGGAATCAAACAGAACAACCACGCTGGCGTCACCGGAAGTTTGACGGGAAGTTCCGGTTACCGTTGGTTACGGAGATACGGCGGTAGTGGTGGCGGCGGCCGAGTTGCGGTGGTTTTGGATTTGCATTTGTGTTGCAGCGTGGAGGAGAGAGTTTGAACGGAGGAGAAGAAGTTAGGAAGGAAATGAAACGGTTACCGGAGAGAAAATGGGAAGAAAGAAAGAGAAGGTGAGGAATTAAGAGAGAAAAAAATAAGAAAGCGTGTGCATGCAGAATAAGAAGAAAAAGAGAAGAAAGAAAGAGAAGTACTAAAATGCATGCACGATGTGAGATAGATGATTATACTTCAAGACTTGGCCAACTTCTCCACTTGCTTATCTATGAATTTTTTTTACTTTTTTTATTATTTTTTGTGAAAGTTTAATGATTATTTTTGACATCATCATTATCATCATAGGTGTTGTAATTGTTGCTATTATTGTTTTTTGATTTTTTTTTCATGTTTGGGTGGGTTTAATTGGATTTGGACCCAACTTGTTTGGTATAGTAGAAAGGAATGTGTTGGATTTGTAATTTAAAGAAAATATGGAAATTGAATTTGACAATTTGAATATGGCAACTAATAAGTATGAAGTATGTGCTTGTAAAAAAAAAAGTAAGTATGTGTTTGGTCTGGCTTTTGGTTTAACGCAATTGTGCGGTGAAACATAGGTTAGGTAATTCAGCTTCATAAACTTACATTAAACATTGTATTAGGACACGATATTTTACATTCTAACGTGGAACCAAACATTACTTAAGATATTGTCTTTTTTGTTCGGTTGTGATGACATTTTATGTGAAATTTTACTTGGAATTTTGATCACATTTGTATCATAGTGTAGTTGAACTGAGTTAAATCATAATTAGTTCAATTTTAATTTTTTATTTGTTTTACATTTTATTTTTCTATTCATCGCTTTGTTCAACTATGATTGAGTCAAATGAATCACGACAATGGGGTCTCAATAGTTTGATCTATTTTTAAATTTTTTAGCATATTGGTTAACAACACCTATTTTTGTGTGGCTGGACAATTCACATTGTGAATAAAATTAACTAGTTTTAAGTATGAAGCTTCAGTCAACTGTCAAAGTCATTTCTATGATCATTTATGTCTTAAGGGAATTTGAGAGAGCGATGGAGGCAACAAGAAACAAATATTAATGATTCTAACAGAAATGAACATCATATTTCTACCCTAAACATATTTACAATGTTTAAAACTGATATTTTCATTCAATGTATGACTCTTCTACTAACACGTAACAATCTTTCCCTCAATTGTAAATTCGTTCATTCATTTGAAATGCTTCCCATGAAGCAAAAGTTATTGCTACCACATAAATGTGCATTGTCGTAGCACGCAATATAAAAAAAGGCATGAACACCATAAGGAAAACTTTTGATGCAAGGAGCTTATATCTTTAGTCAAACCACTAATATTGTTATTGTGTTACGAGGAGAGACTAAACATCGAGGACTCATCACAATAGATTAAGAGTAAATAAGTAGATTTGACATTAAATTTTCATCCAAAATCTTATAACATTAACTATATAGATCTCATCAATTGTTTACTGCTAAACACTTATATTTTTCTCCAATGTAAAAACTCTTTTACTCATACTTGACATATCAACAATTTCCCTCCTAAACAAAAGTTATTATGGATTAATTAAAAGTCACCCTTGTTGGATTAATTTATGATCATTTCATATGTTGTATAATATAATAAATATAATGAAATACTAAATATATATATATATATATATATATATATATATATGATGAAATACTTATTTATTTTTTTTACAAATGAAATGACTTGCATGTATATAATTTTATCAGTCAATGTATATAACTTTTTAACTGGTTAGTTAAAATTTCCTTAAAAAAAAGTTGGTTAGTTAAAATTGCATAGTAAATATTCACAAGTTATAGCTCAACTCGCAAAATGCCGAAATTGTTAGGCCAGATGTCATGACCAGGGTTCGAACCCCGATACCTCCACTTGTGTGTGAGTTTATAATGGCTTTGCCATTTCTTCTATCTAAAAAAAATTGCATAGTAAATTATCATTTTTTAAAAGGCTTAAATGCACTTTTGGCCCTCTATGTTTGCCATCATAGCAATTTTGGCCCCCTAACAAAAACAATGCACTTTTGACCCCCTAATTTTATCATGTTTAGGGAAATATGTTCTTTTGACCTTTTGTCTTTGCAAAAATGTTGCGATTATGACCCCTTTTTTGGGACACGTGGCGGCTTCTCAACATAGTTGAAAAAATTATGGGATCAAAATTACATTGTTTTTGTTTGGGGGCCAAAATTACTACGATGACAACCATAGAACACTAAAGGTGCGTTTAAGCCTTTTTAAAATTCATGTTCTTTAGTGGAATAGCCATGTGATGTCATTGTGAGGAGGTGATGACGTTGGAAGTGGAAGGGAGAAAGTCCTAAAGCACGTTGGCACGCATGGGAAGATTTCCACATACACTCGACGTAAGACATTGAATTTGATCTATATACTATTTAACATCTTTCAAATTATTAAATCTTGTTTCGTTTGTAAAAACATTTTTTTTTCCTTTTTAAAATAAATTTCATACTGATTTGTTATTAAGAAGATGCAAGACTTTTAAAGTGAATTATTAAGACGATAAAAGATGAAATATTAGCTAGAAATTTATTCATAGGATTAATGGAAACAACTCTTTCCGGAATTTTAGAGTTTTAAAAATACACATAAATATCCATTTCAAGAGTCTATTAATTATATCTCTGTTAACAAAAAAGTTTACACAAATTTTAAAAAAATGAAATATGGAGACTTTATTTCTTCATTGGCGCAAGCGCGACTGGGTTGGAAATGAGTCGAGTCGAACTAAACTCGTCTGAGTTCGACTCGATAAAAATTGGTTCGGCTCAAAACTCGACTCGAGTTTGATACAAACCTTTTTTTTAGCCAAAGTTCAATTCGTTTAAAGTTCACGAACCATTTGGATCAGCTCATTAAGTTACAATTTTTTTTGTCAAACTGTATAGCTTGACCTTTTAATTAATTAAAAAAAACAACAATTGAACTAAATAAAATAACAAAAATTGAACTAAATAAAATAAAACTAAAGACCATGCTGGTCTTAAAACTACTTAATAAAAAAAAAGTTGAACTTTATATTTATAATTATATGAAAACTATATCTACTTCATGTAGTAGCGAACCCCACGTAATGTGTAGCGCACATCTCTTTTTATATCTACTTCTCCCGTTAGATGTTTTCAAACTCCCCGATGTGGAACTAATTTTAGTATACATGTGTTTAGTTAAAAGCTTGTTATTAGCTTCTTCTTTTTTTCTCTCTTTTATTATAATTATTGTTAATTAAATTAGAAATATATATTATCGAGTCGGCTCATGAACCAACCGAGTCGAACTATATACAACTCAAGTTCGGCTCATTTATTTAACGAACTTAATTTTCAGCTCAAGTTCAGCTTATTTGGTTCATGAACCAAGTTCAACGAAATAATAGTCGAATCGAGTTTCGAACTATTATCGAGTTGGTTCGGATCATTGTCAGCCCTAGGCGCAACTCATTATGAATAATTTAAGTGAAGTTCATAATATCGTATCATTTTAAAGCAATTCATTCATTTTTTACTTGAGATGTGCAACTCTTTCAAGAATTCATGACGAGTCCTAATGTTTATGGGAGATTTTGTTGCGAAGGAGTTACTTCAACAAACAATAGTCCTTGCAACTTTTTTTCATATTATTCTTCTTCATGCTGCCGTGTAGCAAGTGTGAGGTCGGAAGTCTAACATTACTTGGAAAAATGAGAGTTTAACACTTTATAAATGAAATGATTTTAAATCAAATGTCTTAAGATTTTAAACTAAAGTGTGATGTTCAAACTCACTTGTATAATTATTCTTGATCTAATGTGGATGATCGCCCAGACTCCATCATGATCCAACAATAAAACCGATAAAGAGTTTGACCGGCTTCTTATATCAAAAGTCTTTTAAAAGTGAGGTTGAATATTTTATAAATAAGAAGATTTATAAATTCAATGCCTTAAAGTTTCTTAATTCAAATATGATATATAACTCTATTATGTGTTTGTTCTTAATGTAATATTAATAATCATACTCTCCTCAATATCCAACACTTCAATAATAAAACTCTTAAAAACACACTTTTTGAATTTAAGTACCCCAAGATTATCATATGGATATGCTATGTATCAAACTAATTAAAAACACATTTAAAAACAAAATTGGCTATCAAAATACATTCAAAACTAAACTACACTAACTAACGGACTAGTACTTTTATAGTAACAGTAACACAATTAATTAAAAGAGAAATGATATTTGTACAACCATTATTGACAACTTTTGTAACAACTTTCTTTCTCATACTGACATTATGTTTGTATTTTCTCTCTCTATTGTTTTGGTTTCCGTGCCAATACCTACTTTTGTTTGAAAATTTATGATTGTCCCAAAGGTTGTTACACAAATGGTTGTTCAAATAACATACCACTTCATTTGTGCAGGTTGGTGAACTTCGACATCATTTTACTCAGTTCACTAAGATGGCGGGTATGCCAACCTATTCTCATTTATTCTTCAGGTTTATTTGGTTTGTTACTCTTTGGGGCTTTGGAAGGAAATGAATAGCCGGGTATTTCAAAATACGGTTTCCACTCACTTCATTCTCATTGAAAAGGTGAAGCTTCACTCCCTCCTTTGGTTGAAATCTAAGCAGATGGTTTTTTCTTATACTTACCACAATTGGTAGAAACACCCCACTTTTTGTTTGGGTGTCCATTTGTAATTTATTGATTTTGGTTGGTGCTCTAATTTTGGCACCATAACTTTATAAATATTTTCTGGTGTACTCCTTTTGCACACCTTATACGGTGGACAACACCATTAGTTTAGTAATATATCTCATTTTGATTTGTTAAAAAAAAACATACCACTTAATTAAAATCCAAAAAGACTATGCACACTTTGTGGAAGTGATAAAAGACAGATAATTTCAATTTCATTGTGAAGAAATTAACAGGAGGATGGAATTGAGTGAGGAGTCAATGTCAGACAAGAAGAAGGAACGGATATAGCCTATCTATCTCCATTTCAGTTCATGCGGCTGTATAGTACATCATGATGTCATAATTTGAGTTTGTTTATTATTTTTCCGGTGTCAACTTTTTTTTTCTTTTTCAAGTAGCCTAATGGCATGAGCTCACACATTTTAAATGTGGAGAAGTAGGGTGTCAGGGGTTCGAACACTACCCCTGCATAAATTGCAATATCCCTACCAACTAAGTTAAACATTTTATTTTCAATAAAAAAAAGAGACACCATATTAAGAAGAAAGAGATTCTAGTAATTCAAAATTCGTCGGAGAGAGAATGTTCTAAAAAAATTTGTTTATGGTTATATTTGATTTAATTTTTGACTGAGTTGTATAGTAAATTTGGGAAGTAAATTAGTTGGCATGTAAAAAAAAAAGTATGTTTCGATCACCTCATTCTTGATTTTCTATGAAAATGATCTAATACAATTTAAAACCTTTTTTTTAGGCATAGAAAGTATTTCCTTAAACTATTATATATTACAATTTTTAGAACTATGAATCAAACAAGGAGCGAATTTGATCTTCAACTTGAAGAAAAACAATTATGCACGATAATGTAAATACTTTTTTTTTTTTTTTGAGATGATGTAAGTATTTTATAAAGCATTGCTATATGTAGCGAAACAAACTATCACGAGTGTTTTGCGAATGGATTGTCATCCATAGATCTTTTTTTAGCGGAAACTTTGATGGTTGGATTAAAAGGCATCATTATCCCCGTTAGTTTAGCTCGTTTAGTAGGGATACTGCATTTTTTTTAATAGGCCAAAATGAATTATATTACCACATCAAAGGCCTTCCTAGCACAAGACGTGCCAAGGAAGAAACACCAAAGTCAATACAAAGAAAAACCAATATTTACAAGGCAAGAGCTTGCACCACAAAACAACCCAGAACATTACAGAAATTAGCTTACGCCTAGTAAAGTAAACGGACTAAGCCACCAACCATGATAGTTAAAGGGAAGAGTTGCAAACTTCACCTTCAACCACTTGAAAGTTAACAACTTAATCTTGTCCACCACCTGCATAATTGAGCTATCTTTTGCATTAAAAATTATGTTGTTCCTTTCCTTCCAAATTTCTCACACTGTCGCAAATCAAATAACTTGTATAATTGATTGTCTCGACTTAGTAACGCCGCCAAAAAGGCTGAATTGATTAAAATGCCCTGTTACATCATGAGCAAAGCCGTGACAACACCAAGCCACTGTAAAATGTGATTCCAAACCGAACCAAAAAGATTACAATGTAAAAATAAATGAGTGGATGTTTCGATCAGTCCACAACCACCAACACAAATTTGAGCATCAAAGTCTATAACACGTCGCCTATGTAAATTATCTTTTGTAGGAAGGTGATCACGAAACAGACGTCACGCAAACAACGCCACCTTTAATGGGACGTCCTTATGTCAAATAGGAGGCGTTGCCACCACATTTTCAACATGAACCTAAGCAATGATAGAATTGTATGCGCTTCGATCTGTATAAATTGAAGACGAGTCCACCTTCCACATCCATTTATCCTCCCTGTGAACCTGTAAAGAAACATTTTGAAGTAAAAGCCTAAGTTCTCCTACCGACTCCTTCTCCCACACAAACAAACTACGCTTCCACCTCCACACCTCACCCTCATCTCCCCAACCTAAAGCTCTCATCGCTGCCACTGTCTCCCCCTTCAGTAACAACAACTCATACAACCTATTAAATCTATCTCGTAATGTCACCTCGCCCACCCATACATCCGTCAAAAACAACGTATTTGGGGATATTGCATATTATATGCAAGGGCCGGGGTTCGAACTCCAAACACCCCACTTCTCCACAATTTAATTGTGTGAGCTCTAGCCACTAGGTTACTTGACAAAAAAAAAGCATCTTTATGTTATAGTTACAAATTAAAAAATAGGTTAAATTACACTAAAGGTCCTTTAAGTTTGAGGTTTGTAATAGATTGGTTCTTTAAGCTATTTTGGTCACATATAAGTCCTTTAAGTTTGAGATTTGTAACAGATTGGTCCTTTAAGTTATTTTGGTCACACATAAGTCCTTTAAGTTTGTAAACGTTTTCAATTTAGTCCTTCTGCCACATCATCATTTTGGTTAATAGAATGACTAAATTGAAAATGTTTA
>Ga0315913_1008462_pt1 | contig 12201 bp, 4 predicted proteins | sample MpolsnodulesMG_FD_207736 | JGI IMG/M metagenome (GOLD analysis project Ga0315913, IMG submission 207736) | Medicago polymorpha root nodule microbial communities from Los Angeles, California, United States - small nodules | ecosystem: Host-associated > Plants > Roots > Nodule | place: USA... | reverse complement strand
CATGAGTAACAAAATTCCTATATACTTGTCTTACTAAATTAACACACGTAACAAAGTTTTTTTTTAAGGAAGATTTTTATTATTTTTTTTGTTATGTAACAAAATGAAACTGAATAATAATATTTTTCTTATATGAATATTTTTTTGTTACGTAACTATTTATTTATCTAATGTTAATTTTGTCTTATATGAATATTGATATTTTTTTAAGGACGAATATTGATTATACTATATATATAATTATAATTAATATATTATAATATTGTTTTTACATCTTGATTAATTTTATCAAAAAAAATCTTGATAATTGTGGTTCGATTCTTTGATTTTTTTGTTAAACTAAAAATATTTAAAATTTCAATAATTGCTTATGTAATGTCACATCCAAACACTTCAATTTATGTAAGTACTTTTTAGTGTACGTATCCAAACATAAATAGCTTAACAAGTATAAGAGCTTATGACGTAAGCTCTAATGTTATAAGCCCTAATGCTATAAGCATCTATATAAGCTGTTTATCCAAACAGGGCCTTTGTCTACTTGACCAATATCTTGATGATGTTGCCATCATGATAGGCTATCATTGATAGCACTATATTAAGCTGAATTCTAAATCACACCTTTGGATTTGATTATCAAACCTTTTTCTAATAGTGGGATGATTTAAAATTTGACTATTCACGACATGAATATGACATTGCAAAATAAATTCAACCAGATGAAAAGATGGTCCACCATAAGCATATTGCATTATTGTTCTCTTTTTGCTAATAAAAGTTGCATTTATAAAGCAAAGATATTTTAATTTTCCCTTAAAAAAATATCAAATTCCGACTCTTTTATCTTGTCCTTAGAAAATGGACAAAATCATCACTATCAATCACTCACACCTTCACAAATGGACAAAGAAACCTCATTATCAAATGATGATACCTCAACTTTATGGTCTTGTTTTATTGTATCTTTAGTATCTTAATAATAATCAATAATAACTAAAGGAAAGAGGTCACCATTTGGAACAGGTTAATTTACTTTGCTTCAATATCGTTGAATTATTTGGGAATAACATAAACAGTAGAGTCCAATATCTTTCACATAATCAAACTATATACATCTATGTAACAATTACATTAGTACCCAGTCATATGTCATTAACAATGTATGGATGCAGCTGACCAATTGATTTATATATCTATGTATATTTCCATTTACCTGACCTGTGGCATTGGTTGTGTGAATTGGATTAAAATATAAATAACTTTATGACTATATGTTAAAAAAAAAGGATGCAAAATTCACCTTACAGAAATATACAAAGTTGTAAAGGTGAACTCATCCTATTAGTATCTGAGATATAAGTTCACTGGCTTCAGCTATGTGATGTGAAAAGTTATGCCCCAAATTACACTCCACACTGCTACCATATTCAAAAATTCTGTTTACTGTCATAAACCTGTCTGCAATGGGAGAAGAGACTCTTGTAATGGGAGAAGAGGTGTTTGTGTACTTTTGACGAAAAGAGCAAGCTCTGTTGGTGCAACCACCAATTTCAACCACTTCTGTAGCTCTTCACCCTCAACCTTCTCTTTTTCTGAAGAACAAGAACCATTAGAACATTGTGGCTAAGCCAAAATGAAGTGGTTCAACATTGTAAGTATCATGGTTCTAAATTGCGGTTGTGGTTGGTTACGGTGTGAATCTCAATATTGTGGAAAAATGCAGCCGCAATTGCGGTTCCAATGCCGTTACAGAGAATTCTGAAACCTTTATATTACAACCGCAATTTAGAACTATGATAAGTATCAATTTACAATCATGGAAGCAAATGATGCATCCCAAGTTCATTACAATCCCTTCAATATTAATAGAAAAGCTTTAACCCCAAGCATGTCTAAGGCCTTTTCAATTGACTTATTTACAAGCATTAGCATGTGTTATATTGTTTGGGAGAGCTTATGGAAACGATGTATGATAGAAATGTCCATAAGTTGTTTTCATCTTATTTTCACAAGATTTCCAAGATAGCTTATAAAAACCACTTATATAAAAACCATTTGACTTTATTTATCTTTTGTTATTTAAATATCTTATTCATAAGCACTTATATGATAAACACTTGTGTCATAAGCACTTAATTAAGTTGTTTATCCATATATTGAAAATCACCAAACATTGAAAATAGCAAGTATAATTACCTTCCAAGTAAGCACCAAGACCCTCCAAAACAGTAGGATTTGCTCGGATAATAGAAAGAGCAACAGCCAGTGCAGACTGCAATAAAGTTTGCACCTCCTTTTGAACAAGATCAACGAGGTCTCCCTGTTATTTACAGACTAGGATCAGCATACAAAAAAACTGAATTGGAACACCTCAAAAAAAAAAAAATTGAATTGGAAGAAAAATAAATTAGTTAATTAACTGCAGCAACCTGATCCTTTCCCCAAGAAGCTGCACCCCCAGATTCATCGATCCCACCGCTAGAAAGTGTGGAAATTGACATAGGGCCTATGGTCTGATTAAGACCATATTCAGCTATAGCCTTGTATGCCATATCAGTCGCTCTTCGTATGTCATCAAATGCACCTGTTGAAACTCGTCCAGAATAAACAACTTCTTCAGCTGCACGTCCTCCAAGAAGGGTCACCAGGCGACCATGCAACTCATCAATGAATAGCAAATAGCTATCCTCATTTGTTGGCGTAGTATACGTAAGTCCCAAAGCCCCTCCTGACCTTGGCAATATACTTAATTTCTGAAAACACACAATACAGCTTATCAAAAATGAATTCCAAAGAACAAAGTAGTTGTACATGTAACACAAGCTGAATCCGCATAATTGTAATGGCAGTAGCATTTTCAAAGAAGCTAATAATAGAGAATCTTCAAAGAGTTTACCTCAACACGTGGTTGTCCAGGAAGAAGCTTTGCAACTGCAGTACCTACTACGGCGTGACCAGCCTCATGTCGTGCAACAACAGCTTTCTCACTTCCTTGCAACTTGGCAGTTTTCTTTTCTATGCCCTAAAACAAGTAACCTGGTTTAATTTTACCACAACAACTGATTGGCGAACTAAATTTAATTTACTATTTTGTTGTTTGATAGAAAATTTTAACGAATATACACGTGTAAACAATTAGATACATAAAGAAATATTCAAAATAAACAAAAATACCAATTTCAGTCAATTATATACCAGTGAGTATGACTTACCGCTCTTGATCTTTCTACAGCATGAATGAAATCAATTTTCTCTACTACAGATTTACTTTGTCTTCCAGCTAGTAAAGCAGCCTCGTTTACTAGGTTTGCGAGATCAGCTCTGTAACAATATAACATGTGTCAAATCAATATCCAATATTAATGTATTCAAAGAAAAAGGAGAGTTAAAAAACAGCTGAATTACCCAGTGAAACCAATGGTCATAGAAGCAATGTCACCAAGGCCAACATCCTTGGCTAAAGGAAGTCCTTTTTTGGAAACATGAACTTTTAGGATTGCTTCTCTTCCGATCCTATCAGGTGCTTCCACCTAAGAATAATTTTCGGAAGTTCATTACAGATATGCAGAGTCAAGAATTCATAGCTAGTTCAATATCAGTATTTCGGTATTCTAAACCTATATATGGATACCAAGTTTTGGTGTAGCCCTTTTTTTGTTATTTACATTTTTATCCTTCTTTACCCAATCAAATAACTAAAATTTTATAAATAATCACATAGAATTTTGTAACTTAAAAAAAGCAGAGACACGCTAGTGCCCGTCCGCATGCAAGTCAAAATAAAGGAGGTAGTGTACTAATATAGAATACATACCATAACTACACGATCAAACCTTCCTGGACGGCGAATAGCAGGGTCCAAGACATCTGATCTATTAGTAGCTCCAAGAACTATCACTGCAGAATTGCTGTCAAACCCATCCATCTCCTGTAATGTAAATTTAGCTTGTTAGCCTCATGGATAGTAGGGCTTTTGTTCTTAATACTTTTTACATTTGAAAGAAATGAGTAATGTCAAGGGAATACTAACAGTGAGCAACTGATTCAAAGTTTGCTCTCGTTCATCATTGCTGGGCATGCGAAATTTTCCATCACGACTTTTAGCGACAGCATCTATCTGCATACCAAAATAAACTCTGATTGGTTTAACATTAACAATAGATGTTTGAACTACCTCATCCCATGCAGTGTTGGCAGGTTCACGAGTCGGGATATAAGATTACCATGAAACAAGAGAATACATTTTTATACCTCGTCGATAAATATTATGGATGGAGCTTCCCTTTTTGCCCTTGCAAAGAGATCTCTTACACGAGAGGCTCCCAAGCCAACAAACAACTCTACAAACTCACTAGCAGAACAACTTATAAATGGCACATCAGCTTCCCCAGCCACAGCTTTTGCTAATAGAGTCTTGCCTGTCCCAGGAAGGCCCGTCTGTAAGATAAATCAACAGATGTTTACGGCCTACCACTCAATCCAAAACAATGTTAAAATTCATCAAATTACGTGATACACTAGGGCCCTGTTTAGATAACAACTTATATAAGCGCATATCATATAAGTGTTTTATGTATAAAATATTTTTAGAACAAAAGATTAAATAAAGTCAAGCCAATTTCATATGAGCTATAAGCTGTTTTCAAAAGCTATCTTGGAAAACTTGTGGAAATAACTTGAAAAATAGCTTATGGATATGTCATAAGCTGTTTTCATAAGCTCTCTCAAACACTCTCACAAGTGCTTATGCTATCAGATAAGCTCAAATAAGTAACTCCAAACAGACACTAGCTCAAACATGCAGAAATGACACGGGCATAAATAGTTGAAGGACTTATTCCTACAGCTACCTATGACATGCACATAGGTTAGTCAAACAAAATATTCTAAAGTTTATTGCAACGAAATAAATTACTTAAATATGATAATGAATATAACACGGTAGGCCATTCTACTGAACGTTAGGTGCAGATAAACCCATTCAAATTTCAAAAATTTAATTCCTTCCTGAGAAGTTAAGCACAACATACCAATAAAACACCGCGAGGAGGACGAGCACCAAGTCGTGTGTATCTCTCTGGATTTCGAAGAAATTCCTGAAAAGTGAAAATCATCATACAACAACAACAACCAAGCCTTATCCCACTAAGTGGGGTCGGCTACATGGATCAAATGACACCATAGTGTTCTATCATAAACCAAATTTGGATTGTTCCCTGGATCACCAGAAGATTGAAAATAAAAATAAATGACTAAGTTGCACAATAGAAGGCCTTTAAAACACCCTTTAGATTGTACGCGCTGAAAATGATGAGAGAAGGGCCTACCACAATCTCTTCTAGCTCCTCTTTAGCCTCATCCACACCAGCAATATCAGCAAAAGTGACTGTTTCACCTCGTTCAGATGATTTTGTACTGGAAGTGCCTGATTTGCGATTCTGAATCTGACCAGCAGTATGCTGCAAACAGCATATAATCATTTAGAAAAATATAGTTTCAAAACTGTAGGAAACACAATTGAATGGGAAGGCCCAATAAATATAAATGGGTCCGTAATGCAAACTCACCTGAGAAAAGTTTATAGGGAATCGTTGGAGAAGCGCTGCAAGCGAACCAGCATAAAACAAGGCTATCTGCGAAACAACCATGGAAATTTGTAACGAATTAAAATAAGGTGAATATTATGAACCAGTGATACATTAAATTAAATCAAATGTACAAAGCAAGCTTGATATTTATTTCACATTAATGATGTAGTATTAGTTAGAATTAACATAAGCTGATCACAACTATAACATGCTATCTCTCAAAAAAATAAAAATAAAAGGCTTAATTGCTCAACTTGATCCTATATGTTTATTTTAGGTTTCAAGTTGGTCCCTTATGTTTTAAAAGTTTCAAGTTGGTCCTTTAAGTTTTAAAAGTTTCAAGTTGGTCCAAAACGTTGCTCACGTTCAAATAATTAGTCCCTTCAGCGAGATGATATTGAGTTTAATAAAACAAAAAATATTGAAAATTGTTTTAAAATTGATTTTCTAAATAAGTTAAATTACATCACTCATAATCTCAACCCAAATCTCTAAACGATCAAGTGACAAAAGGAACTAACTTATTCTAAGGTGAGTAACGTTATGGACCAACTTGAAACTTTTAAAACATAAGGGACCAACTTGAAACCTAAAACAAACATAAGGGACCAAAGATGCAATTAAGACAAAATAAAACTACAACATGCAATGTTTAACAAATTTAAAAAGGTTCTTTGTTTCTACCTGGTGTATGCATACCCACTTTATTAAGCCTATATAAAACTTAGCTTCTTTTAAACAAACTTTTCAAGAATTGATAAATTAGAATGGGGCATTATCATGGTGATCAGAGTATTGATAGAAGAGGTGCTAACAATGAGACTACTGAAGTTGTGGGCCTTGATTATGGGCTAAATCATAAGACTTGGAAAGTATACACAAGGAAACGAAAGAAGGATGACGTGGCTACAAGAGGTGCATGAGAGTGTGCCTATTTAAGTGGAAGGTGCCAGAGAGAATAATCATCTTATCATTTCTGTTATTTGTGTGGGGTCACTTCTTAGTGATTGCTTGGGGAGCACTGCGTGCTTGGGGCTGATAGCTAACACTATCAGTTTGTTATTTTGTCTTATCCATATTACTAGCCTTGTAATTGTTCTTCCAGTAATACAATTGCAGATTATTCCTCATATCAGTTTTCATAGTATTTTACTGTTTTATTCATCAATTCACACACACACCTATCATGAATCATATCTCGATTTGATACTAAATTAATTCCAATCTATATGAATCTCTAGTGTATATCTATCTATTTATTTGGACAAGAATATCATCTTAAATCCCGGCTCACTATGATGAATCTTGATCCGTTCTAACGAATCACTACCTAAACTCAGTGCAGACAACTACTTTTTTTTTTTAGCTATATATAATCAACCACTTTTATTTTTTCCTTTGCTATATGACTTTAATATTGAATTATTTTGAGGTTCGTATATGATAAATCAATCAGCTAATAACTTTATTGTGTCACTTGTTTTTTACTTAAAAATGACAGTTTTATTAGTATTGTATCTTACACTTCATAATAAGAACTTGTTAAAATGGTCTTACACCTCTAATAGCAATTGATTTTGAACATCACAACAATTTTAAAGGACTTGGTAAAAAGATTGTAGAATGAGAAATAATCATAATTCTAATTAATCCTTGAAAAGTCATAGAAGAGTCTCCAGACAAATATAAATACCAATATGAAACAATTATGCTTCAAATCACCAGCCTCTTCCAAAAACAAGAAACTGAAGAAAGGAAGAAGGGAAAGAAAATGGCTAGAACTATAATAGATTGGGGTCAGTTTGATTTCAGAAAATGTTTCATGTTCTCACTTTTTAGCTTTTACTTTTATTACAAATTTATCACTTAGTTTCCACTCAGTTTTTAAATATTTTGTTCTTAAACGTAACAGAAAATGTTTACCAAACCAAACTAATGACACCCTTGATGTCCATTTCTAGCATCATCAACCTTCTCACACCAATAATAAGTAATGTCAATCATGGTTCAATCATCTACCCTAAACACTAAATCCCAAGTAAATTCAGCTTAGGTATCAACTTAGGTATTAACTTATGTCCAAACTCCAAAGTTTCCAACCCAACAATAATAAGTAATGTCAATCATGGTTCAATTATCTACTCTATTACTATTAAAAACCACTATGGTCGGTGATAATTAATAATCCTTCTCCTATAATCAGTTATCCCCACTCTCATGCAAGATAATCAGTTAGAAAAAAACATAAAGAACCAGCAAACTTGTAACTAAATACCAATTGAAATACGGGATTAGGTTATGGTTAGTTCAACCTCTATTTACCAATGAATCCTTGAGTTCCATTAATTAGCCATGATGAAATTATCTATTAACTAATCAACTTATTAAAGATTAGCCACTCCTTGCAGGAATTCAAACACAAGGATTAATTCAATCAACTAGCATACCAGTGCAGAGTTAAAGAATCCACCAGAACACTTATCCGGCGACCCAAACTCCACCTCATTCTCCAACATCTTTTCATAAGGAGTTCTAATATCACTTGGCTTTGTTGTAGTATAAACTATCCTCTTAGTTGGTGCAACACCCTTCATCAAAGAATCTGATTCATGAACTTTACCATTACCACCATTTCCAACACAACCTTTCAACTTGAACGTTACATTCACCCCATCAACCTCCACTTTCCTCACCTCATTACCATTAACCCTACCCAAAAACTCACGATAAGGCACGCTCATAAAAGTTGTTGAAGATATTTTTAATTTGCTATATGAATTTAATATTGAATTATTTTGAGGTTCATATATAGCTTATAATTTTATTATGTCACTTGTTTTTTTAGTTAAAAATGACATTTTTAATTTATTAGTATTGTGATTTGTATCTTAGAATTCATAATAAGAATTTGTTAAAGAGTTCTTACACCTCTAATAGCTATTGATTTTGAACATTAACAGTTATAAAGGACTTGGTAAAAAGATTGCAGCATGAGAAAATCATAATTCTTGTTATCCTTGAAAAGTCGTAGAAGTATTTCCAGACAAATGAACATACCACAATGAAAGAGTACTTTTTTTAGAGAATGATAAATTAATGCTTATAAATATATTTTTAATTTTAAGAATATTATAACAACATAGATTGAATTGAAGAATTCATATAAACCCTCCAAAAATCCTTTTGAATACAATTTTTGAGTTCCCTCATATTAGGAGGATTTTGTATTGTAAAGAAAACTAAACCCCCCAAAGCCCTCCCCTTCCAAAATTATCCATTCTTTCCATTTGCTCCTTCCTTTATTCTGAAGCCCTCCCCTCCCTTCCAAAGCCTAAGGGTGTGTTTGGGAGGAGGGTTTTGGAGGGCTAAGTCTATATCTTGAAATATATTTGATATTTTCAAAAATTAAATAACAACATGGTAAATGATCATATTGTATTTCAATCACACTTAAATTATTTTCAAAAACATTTTATAGTGTCCATAATTTAAAAATGAAAAGCAAGCCCTCCTCTCCAAAGCCCCTCTATCCAAACAAACCCTAAGTAGATTTAGCTTAGGTATTAACTTAAATCTAAAATTTCAAACACAAAAATAAATAATATCAATCATCTATTCTATTTCTAATAAAAACTACTATGGTCACTCATAATTGATAATATCTTCTAATCACTTACCTCCACTCTCATGCAATACAACCAGTTGGAAAAAAACCTATGAAGCACGGACACGGACACTGGACACGACATGAACACCGACACGGATAATAGTTTGAGAAAATGACATAATTCAGTGTAATCATAGGTGTTGTGTCGGTGTCAGTGTCGGACACCAACGCGTGTCTGACACCGGGACACGCCTATTCCGAGGAGTGTCCGTGCTTCATAGGAAAAAACATAACGAACAGCAAACTTGTAACTAAATACCAATCGAATTAGGTTATGATCAGTCCAATATATCCTCACCAATTAATCCTAGAGTTCCATTAATTAACAACAGTGTGATTACCTATTACCTAATCAACTTATTAAAGGATAGCTAATAATGATTAATTCAATCAACATGCTTACCAATGCAGACTTAAGGAATCCACCAGAACGCTTATCTGGCGAACCAAACTCCACCTGATTCTCCAACATCTTCTCATAAGGAGTTCTAATATCACTTGGTCTTGTTGTAGTATAAACTATCCTCTTACTTGGTACAACACCCTTCACCAAAGACTCTGATTCATGATGCACTTCACCATCACCAACATTTCCAACACCACCCTTCAACTTGAACATTAAATTCACCCCATCAACCTCCACTTTCTTCACCTCATTACCATTAATCCTATTCAAAAACTCACTATAAGGCACACTCACAAAAGTTGTTGAAACCTTAGGATCCGCCCCGGGTAACGAAACTCCGGGCTGAATCAACCTCGTCGTTACAGAAACCACCATCCCTAGCAGCAAAAGCAAAATACCAATCTCCCGTGCTTGAACTAACGGTTGCCACCGTAACTCCGGCCACCTCCACCGCCGCTTTCCACCTTTACTCTGTTTCTCCCTCCCCCGGTCTGAACCGTTGCTCCCTGAACCAATATCATCAACAACCGGTTTTTCCTCTGAATCTGTGGAACGACAAGCCCATCTTGTGGATCTTTCGTTGACCCACAATCCAAACCTTCGTGAATTGTTCAGTGAAGATTGAAAACGGCATGAAGAAGGAATAAAACGACGTGGGTTGGGACAAACCCTAGAATTTTGGCGGGAAAATCGACATGTTTGGTGATGTGAATTTTGATGGGTTAAAGGAGATCGATAATGAAAGTGGTACTCTAAAGGTAACATTGGAAGAGAGTGATGAGAGAAAGAAACGAAAAATTGAATTTTGTGAAGTGGGTTGTGGTGATTTTTATGGAAGAGGTTTTGGGTGTGAACAACAATGGTGGATGAGGAACAAGAGAGATGAAGCTTTAAGTTTGTCTGGGGATTTCAAATATACAGCAAATAAAAAATTAATGATTTTATATTTATGTTTGCTACTAATCCTTAAAAACACAAATTTGAGCTTATAGCTTATAAAACTCATTCAACTAAAAAAGCTTGTTTGTTAAACCTAACTTTTTTATGAGCTTATAGTTTATTTATAATACTTATAGTGTATTTTAACAAGTTATCTCAACTTTACCCTACTAGTTTTAATTGAAAAATATTAAGTATTAATTAAATATAGTTTTTCTATGTCATTTCATTCTTATAAAATAGTTCAATTGCTATTTTTGTTGAACAATATACATTCAATCATCTAGTTTATTACATATAAATATCATGTTTGGTAAAAATAGCAGATAGCAGATAAGTTAGCCGATAGCTGATAGTTTATATAAGATGACTGATAGCTGATAGATTATGACTAATGACTGATAGTTTATAAGCTAATTAAAGTATTTGATAAAATTAACGGTTCAACTAACTCATGAATGTAAAATGATATAAAAGGACATTTGAAATTCTAATAAAATTATTAAAAAAAATTTCTCTTTAAAAAAAATATTTTTTATTATTGTAGTTTTTTTAAATTTATTCCATTTCAATTTTTATACTTTACAAAAAAAATTCAAGTATAAAATTTTAATTTTTTAAAAAATTGTTAGAAGTACAAAAAGTATTAAAAACAAATCATCTACATGTAACAAACAAAGCATTGAAACGTAATATACATAGGAACTGGAAAACGTAGGAACAAAAGAAATAGAGGCAATGCATTGAAAAAACATAATAAGTGTGTTTTTAATATTATAAAGGGTAAATGTAGATTTTAATTAAAATGATAAGGGTAAAAATGAAATAAAATATGATAAGCTAAAAGTTATAAACTCAAACACTACTTGAAATAACGTCTGAAAAATAAGTTATAAGCTCGTAAAATAAATTATAAGTTCGTGGTAAAAAGACCGTTATCAAACAATTTTTTTTTATCAGACAAGCTTATAAGTTATCCGCTATAAGGTATCTTTTTGACCTTGTCAAACTAGTTTATCAGTTATTCGCTCTAAATTAGCTTATCATCTATTCAATATTATTTACCAAACAAAGCCTATGACTTTTATTAGTCTCTCTCTAGTCTCTAGACAATATATTGTTGGTGTAATATCAAAAACATCTATACATATAATTTTAACCAAAATTTAATTAATTTCATAAAAAAGATATTGCTCATAATTAAATGTGTTAACGTAATAAGAAGAGAAGACATTCGTGTTCGTCTTAGAGCTAGTATAGTATAACAAAACTTGAGGCAATACGATTATTGTGAGCATTCTCATTCTGTGCACAGAATCAGCAACACATTTTTTCGAACTTTTCATAGTTAGTATTCAACAAACTCCATTGACTTAATTCATAGTTAGTAACTAATTCCACGTGCTAAATCTTGTTGCGTTACCTTTAAGACCATGTCCAATGATTTTTTCATTCAATACTATTCAACACCCACTTTTTCAATTCCCAACACTCCACATCATTTTCTCTCTCTTATTCAACACTCATTCAACTTTTATCCTCTTCAATGGTTTTTCATTCAACACTCTACCCCACCACTTTTTATTTCTTTTATTCTTATT
>Ga0315913_1008461_pt1 | contig 12202 bp, 10 predicted proteins | sample MpolsnodulesMG_FD_207736 | JGI IMG/M metagenome (GOLD analysis project Ga0315913, IMG submission 207736) | Medicago polymorpha root nodule microbial communities from Los Angeles, California, United States - small nodules | ecosystem: Host-associated > Plants > Roots > Nodule | place: USA... | reverse complement strand
AATACACTTATAAGAGTTAGATGACTAGGCAAAACAGTAGACTCTCATTGGATGTTAGTGTAAAACAGGTTTACACTGAAGCAAACAGGAGCAGGTGCAAAACAATCATCATGGAAAACAATAAGGAGAGGGAAAAGGACAAGGGTACTTACTCTGAATCCTCATAATCAAATGATGCATAGCCTGACGTTATACTCTTCAATTCATTATAAAAGTCAATAACAATTTCCCTCAAAGGAAGACGATACTTCATGAAAACCCGTTGACTGCAGGAGAAAAAAATTAAGCAATCAATGCTTTAGTTTAGACCAGAGATCAATGCTGTAAAATTTGAGAGGCCAAGTAAACTTGTGAAATATTCTGTAAACTGAATTCATAAAGCGGTAAACAATGATAAAACAACTTACTATATAAACAAAAGTTTTTTTTTTTTTTTTTTGAAAAGCCAAACTACCTCCCCAAAATTGGCTCCGGGGAGAATTGAACTTGAGACCTTAGGAGGAGCGCACTCCAAGATCCCAAACCAACACCACCAGGCCAACCCAAGTGGGTTGTGTATGTGCATAGTAAATATTAACAATTTTAACTTGGTGACATAGCAAACTACATGAAGGACAAATTGACAAATCACAAAGTTCAACATTGTTAAGATCCCACAAGGCCACAATTGAGTGGAGATATGGCTAAAGTAGTCCTTATAACTTATAAGACTTGGACAACCATCACCCTTCAGCTAGATTCAACCAACAGCGAATTTAATATGGCATTAAAGCCTATTCTAAGTCTTTTATTGGGCCGCTCATATTTATTGACACTTCAAATGGCCAATCTTGAGCATGAGGTGTTTTGAGATCCCATATCGATTATAGATATGGTCAAAATAGTCTCAACACCCAATCTAGCTTGTTGGGTTGAGTTTGGACCTACTTAAATTCTAAGAAAAATTACTAGAGTGAAAGATTGATTGACTGGATTCTCCTTGTTGGAGCTACATTCAATTAAATAGAGCTAGGTTTCAACTCATCATATTTTGGTTCATTCATCTTGTTGGCCTGTTGCGTTCATTGCAAACAATGAGTTTTGTACAAGTTTTCTGAATCGTGACTTCGTCTATGTTGAGAGCTATTAGGTAGAAAATTGAGATTTAATATAACTTCGTTCACCTCCTTTCTAGATGGGTTCATGTTTGAATTTAGATGCGTCTATGGAGTCCACTGCAATGTCTAGTGCACCCCTATCATTTTAGGCATAGCGGGAAAATAACCATTATGTGGTAGACTTGTCCAATCGTCCTTAAACTTGCAATCCTATAGAAGTCTTTATAGTCTACCCATGATTACAAAACCAATTTTATAAGTAGTGTTGTCAATTGCAGATCGTGGAAAATAATGATTTGTTCAAATTATATCAGAGAACAATAACGATTTGTTCAAATTCTACTACACTATAACACTGCTATAGTCGCTATTTAACAACATTGTTGATAAGAGAGTTAACTCAATTTTGATACCTAGAGTCCTAAACCTGTGATTCTACAAGTTAACTCAAGAGTTCGAAAACCACACAAAAGATAAATTCAGACAAAACTAGAACAAAATCAAAGTTTGCGTTGACTTTTTAATAACCTTGCATAAGGCACATAATACACCCAACAAATACATCATTTGTCATGACAAATATTCATTGATTGATATTGATATATTAATAAAATAGAAACTTTGGCAAACCAAAACCTTACCTGTCAATGAACGAGTACTCCAACTGTTCACCCCTACGCTCAGAGAGAAGGGTGATAACAGGTCCAACATACCTTAGATCAAACAATTAATGAAGATAGTGAATATCAGCTCTGAAAGAAACAAATAAATTATTATTTTGTTCGAGTTGTGCAAGAGCTTACTCACTAGGCATAACTATAGTAGCTATTACTGTGGGTTCCCAACAGGCTACCACTCGTTGCTTGGGATTAGACGGTAATGCAGCAGGATTCTGAACTTCTAATTTGCTGAAAAGAAAACCTAGAGTATTAGTAAACGCAGACAAACTTAGCCTGATGAATACAACTTTGTTAATCTACCTTCCATCGGAATACTCATAGATATAAGGCACGGTAGGAACGGTTGAGATAATATGAGCTCCATATTCCTGTTTACACAAATATGCTCTTGTCAATGACTCACCGTGCTAGAAAATGGGGGAACACACAAACGTCGGCCATTTCAAGTCAATTACATGTGCAATACCTATGAAGCAAACATATAGCTCGGATTTGTGAAGGTATGTTATCTTGCAAAATATATCTTCATCCTTGGCATGAAGTCATACTTCTTTTTCCGGACAATATATCATATGCGATGAAGCAATGATGCTATATTTTCGTTGCATATTATAGTTCTCCATTGGATGAGATATGGCATGAAAATAAGTTTATAAGTGGTGGATAGTCCTCACCTTACAAGCCACTTTTATAAGGACTGAGTTAAGCCCAACCCAAATTCTAAGAATACAGTATAAATATTTCATACTTATATTTTGAATACTTCATCAATACTAATCGGTAAATAATCCAATATTTTTAAAATGTTCAATTCTGATACAGCCCAGAAACTTTTGGGTACAGTTTAAGATGTTCACTATGGTTGGTAATTCATCACTTTCTTTGGCACAAAATGCCAATATCAATATAGTTTCCATTCTAAGCCTAAGTCTACTTAGTCTACCAGATGTTACATATGTGTGGCTTTACTGTATATTTTCATCTTTCACAATTATGTTTGCTGCATAATTGTAATTTCCAATAGTTAGATTTTTATTCTAAGATCCAAATAACATCCAACCGAAACTAGATATTAGTTTGTAATGTCTAAGACGTGTGAATTTTTTGAATTGCAATTATATATGGCAACAAGTAAGAGTGGTACTAAACCTACTAATACGATAAAGTACGTGAAGTACTCGACCTCCCCAATAATACAAAAACAAGCTTAGAACTATCTCAAAATACAATCTAGAGGATTTATGAATTTTATATTTGCACACACAAACGTGTTAGATATGTATCATATCAGTCTATCAGATACTCCAAAGCAATATTGATGTTACCTGTTCAAGCCTTTGATGAAAAACATCCATGTGCAGAAGGCCTAAAAACCCACACCTGATTGAATATAAAAAAGAAACATAAAAAATCCATTACTTTTGAAACCAACTATGTTTCAAATTTTAAAAGAACCAAATTAGCATTCCAATTTTTTAGTAATTGATACCAGACCTGAATCCTAGACCTAGAGCAGTGCTAGTTTCTTTAGTGACAGAGACACTGGCATCGTTGCATGTAAGCTTCTCTATTGCATGGCTGAGTGCTTCAAAATCAGATCCATCAGCTGGAAAAAGACCCGAAAAAACCATATGTTTTGCTGCTTTGAAGCCTACAAATATCAAATTATTAAGAATTAAAGAAAATCTGGCCATGGAAATGCATATAGATGTTATAAAGGATAATATTCTCATACACGGGAAAAGAGAGAGCAACAAGTAAGATACCATATAAGTTAGACTGTTTAGGGTACTTATTTTTTGAATCCAAAAGTCCAAAGCAATAATTGTCAAACAATAAAATGAACTTATTACGTTTTCTGCAAGTCCATTTTCTAAAAGTTCTGCAAAACTTAGGTCAGGTTTGGATAAACAACTTAATTAAACACTTATATCATAAGCACTTACCATATAAGTGCTAATGTATAAGCTACATAAAATAAAATCAAACTTTTTTCATATAAACTATATGCTGAAAAGTTAAAACAACTTCTGGACGTGTTGTAAGTTGTTTCCATAAGCTATCTCAAACAGTCTCACAAATGTTTGCCAATAGATAAGATCAAATAAGCCCATACAAACAGGCCCTTAATGAGGTATAGATTATTAGAGAAAAGGCCTAGGTGTATGGCTCTCATAACGAACTATCTGAGACAAAAAGAAGATGCCAAGTAATTCAACAGTTTTCAACTATAATGTTAACAAAACAAATTTCCAAAGACAGGAGGTAAAAGATCACTGCTTTACCTGGAAGAGGTTCCACATCCACAGTGCTTTTAGTATGGTAAATTGTATCTCCAATACGTGCCTCTTTGGTTGTCCGCATGCCGGTTATAACGTAACCAACTTGTCCGGTAAACAAGATTCCAGTAGGCGTAAGTTCAGGATGCATGATGCCTATATCCATAGCTTCATATGATTTACCTGTAGCGGCTGAAGAAATCTTATCCCCCTTGCGCAGGGCACCATCAACGACAGCAACATGGCATATCACCCCTCTATATTCATCAAAATATGAATCAAGTAGAAGCATACGTAAAGAAGATTCACTCTTCCCAGGAGGCGGGGGTATACGCTCTATAACTGCTGGAAGAACATGTTCAAGACCCACCCCAGTTTTAGCCGATGTTAGCAATGCATCACTTGGGTCAAGATCAAACATCGATTTCAGTTGGCCTTTAACACGGTCGGGATCAGCAGTCGGCTGATCTATCTTATTTATGACAGGTATAATTGCTAAGTTAGATTCAAAGGCAAGGTAAAAGTTAGCAACTGTTTGCGCTTGCACTCCTTGAGCAGCATCAACAACCAAAAGCACACCCTGACAAGCAGCTAGTGACCTTGACACTTCATAACTGAAATCTACATGCCCAGGTGTGTCAATAAGATTCAACAGATAATTAGATGACTCTTTTCCATCACTACAATCACCACCGTTTATGATGTTCTTATAAAACATTGTTGCAGTCTGAGCTTTAACCGTGATTCCCCTTTCTCTCTCCACCTAATACAACATTTCAAAGTTCAAACTTCACCAATTATGTAGCATATGACATGAAAGTCAAGAAACAAAACAATATGGCCCTATTTGAATATACAACTTAATGGAGCATTTATACCATGATCACCTATTACATAAGTGCTTATGCATTAGCTATTTCTATAGCAAAAGATAAAACAAAGTGAAATTGTTTATATATAAACTATGAGCTGTTTTCATAAGCTATCTTGCAGAACTTATATAAATAAGCTGAAAACATCTATGGACATGCAAGATTTTTCATAAGCTCCTCCAAAGGTGTTTTTTTTTTTAGAAACTCAGTATTCGGCCTAACGACAGACTAATTAGAGGGACCAATTCCACCAGTGGGGGGCCCATTTTAAGCCAGAACTTTGCTCTGTGTGCTCTTTATGGACTAGCCCACAGAATTTGGCACCAGGAGGATTCGAACCTGAGACCTTGAGAGGAGCAAGCTCCAAGGTCCCAAGCCTACAACACTAGACCAACCCTTGGGGTTTTAAAAAAAAAGTCTTATAGGTGCTTATACCAATAAATAAGCTCAAATAACCAATCCAAACAAACTCTATAACCTCTCTACCACCGATACTTCATATTGAAATTGTTTGGGTGTCTAAAATATGCCAATGTACATACAACGTTGACATTACACTGATAAAACCTACGAAATCAAGAAACAAATTGTAATACAATTTACGACAAAGGATGAGCATAAAGGCTCTACAATGGTGGTAATGCAAACAGAGAAAGTCAGAGACTCCTAATCCAGAGCAATCTCCTAACCAACTCTCTAACAATGATATTCATCCATGACTCACTAAACTTCAATACTAACATTCATTCCCTATGTTTCTAAAATCTTCTAGAATGTGCTTTGCCTAGGTGTCCAATCACACTGAAATATAGTTTCATACACTCACTCCCATTTACATAAATTATTATTTGTGTCTTCGTGTCGGTGTTTGTATTTGTACAGGTACTTCTTAGAATATAACATCCAATAAAGTTTCAAAATTTGCATTATATTTCCAAAACCAACCAATTCCACATCCTAGTTAACCCAAAACACATACAAGAAAAAAGCAACAATTTTTCACAATAACCATTTCATTTAACATTATAAAAAACCAAACCCTTATAAAAAAATCAACAATTCTTCATTATCAAAAGAAAAAACAAAACCTGCAATTTATCAAGATACTGAGGTTGCCCAAGTCCTTTCTTAATAGTGCCTGTAAGTTCCAATAACCGATCAGCAATAGTAGATTTTCCATGATCAACATGTGCAATGATTGAAAAATTTCTCACAAGCTCTGGTGGGTACTGACTCAAATCAATAATGGCTTTTTCTTTGGTGTTGTTATGGCGTGAATGTGTACAGAAAAGTGCACGTGTAATGGAAAATCTTTCATGGGTTATTCTGTTTGATAAAGGGTTGAAATTGAAGAACAATGAAACGTAATTTGATTGTTTTAAGGTTTTTGATGCTTTTCTAAGAAAACCCATTTCGGGTTTTTTGAGGTTCGTTTGGTTACTGAATCTGTGTTTTGTCGAACAAAGGAGGTTGTCTGCTTTGCTACAATACGACGTCGTTTAAGTGTATTGGACTTCTAAGTGAATGTAGGGTAAGTTTAGGGGAATCACTATTTGCACCCTATGTATGCTCGGACCCGAATACCCTGCTGTAAAAAAAAAAATGATGAAACCGGACGATTTAGATTTTGAAATAAATTTTATACAGTAAAACGATCTCAGTCATCAATTGAAGATCAGACGATCAAGATCTGTTTCAAATTTCTATTGTTTTCGGCCATTGATTGGAGATCAAACAACCAATATTTATTCCAATGTCTTCTTGTAACAACATGGAATCTCGTTTCTTGTATGCTCGTATTATATTATATAAAAAAAAAAACTAGGCAAATATGTAACAGAAAGAATATTTTTCAACGAATGGCCGAATAACATTATGTTAAGTGTTAGTAAAATATTGAATAAATAGTAAATATATCTCATTAATTAAATAAAAGTATCATCATGTTTTTTTAGGGGTAAAGTAACATAGTGTTTAACTGGTAAAATGAAAATTCAAGAATGTTTTTCAGCGAATGGCTACCCTCTCAATGTAATTGAATGAAATGATTATGATCTTCAAAATTTTGGTTTGAATACAGGCACAAATTGTCAAGAATAGCTTTCATAAAATTTTAGCGGATTTGATTTTGTGGTTTAAATGTTTGTCTAAGAGTATTTGTTGTTAGAGGGAATCATGATGGAGCTCTGCTAGGGCATGAGAGCGACGCATCCCTTTGATTTGTTTTGGTGGAATCAATTTGCCCAAACAGATACGTATTGTTTATTCTTGCTAATTGCTTCACCTTTGAATTAGTTTATGTATCACGAGCCTACTTTAATTGCAACACGGGATTTCTTTTGGCTTGGATTCAATTGGAATTTCATTGTTCAATCGGTGGAAAAATTCAATTACGCTTGCTTCTTTGCACCATTCCAATTATTTCAAGTTTTCCCTAATTTCCAATTGGTGATTCACATAAGTGCTGATCGGTGCTTTTTCATCGCTGATCGGTGCTTTTTCATCCAGCAATTGGAATTTTATTATTTGTGATTGGCGGTGCTGGTGTTTGTTCGTGAATTTGTCAATATTCTCTGATTTACTAGTGTCAGGCCTGGTGAATTGTTGACAGACTTTGGATGGCATACACGTGCCCCTGGCCGTGTGTGTCTGATACCGCTCCCTCAGCATTGGTGCAAGCACAAGCTATACCAACGAAATCATTTGCAGCAGCCTTGGCTTGTCAAAGCACAATCGATGACAGACCATTCCCAATTCCATGCATTAAAGGAGACGCTTTGAGCATCCGTATTGGGCAGGAGGAGTATAACCGTGGTGTAGAGGATTGCAAGAATGCATTACGGGCTAGATTGACTCTATACAAGGGTGAGAAACCGTACTCTACACGTGACCTAAGCACAAAATTGGGAAAGCATTGGAAAACAATGGTGGCATGGAAAATGGTTCCTTTAGGCAAAGGATATTATGATTTCCATTTTGATTCGGCAGAGGATCTTTGTAAAATATGGGCAGCTGGTACAATCAATCTCAAGCCAGGTTTGATAAGACTATCTCAGTGGACCAAAGATTTCAAATATCTTGCTCAGAAGCAGACTCATGTATCGCTTTGGATTCGATTGGTTGCGTTACCGTAAGAGTATTGGCGGGAGAGAACATTGAAGGAAATAGCAAATGCGGTTGGCACTCCAATAGACATTGATGGACCGACAAGAAACCACACTTTTGGCTACTATGCACGGATCCTAGTTGACATTGACCTATCAAAGAGAACTTACGATGAGATCCTTGTGGAGCGTGAGGGCTTCGCTTTTAAGGTGGAAGTGCAATATGAGAGGAGACCGTTGTTTTGCCATCACTATTACTCCATTGGACATAATGTCTCCTCTTTCCGATGGATACATCCTCAACAGCCAAAGGATAAAGATGATCGTGGGAAACAAATCATTGTGGTTGAGAAAGCACCCCCAACAACAACTCGGCAGCACACAGATGGGGGGGCTTCCACTTCGGCCAATGGCAGTACCTGGACTTGGGTACCGGTTCCGATTACTTCGACAGTCACCACTTCTTAGAGAGTTCCGGTTACTTCTGCCCCTTCACCACTGGCTCCGCCTTCTAAAGCTATTCTGACCCCTATTATTGCCAGCTCACACATGGGGCCGGTTGTTACTTCTACTTCAGCAGTTGTTACTTCTCAGATGACGGTCCCTATGCCCAAGACATCATTGTCGTCAACATCTTTCAGCTTTCCACTACATAACGTATTTGACAGCATTTCTAGTGAGGAGTTGCCACTAGCTACACCAGTGTTTGAAATTGTTTCCCCGCATGATGAAGTGCATTCTGAGAGAGTTGAGCAGTCGCTTCCGACATCGCGGGAGGAGTTAGAGAATCCTATGGTTGACGATGTTGCTGCGACGTTCTCGGATGATGTGGAACATAATCATTCGCGCCCCCGGGAGCTGGTAGAGAGTCCCAAGGGTGACCATGAGCATGCACCACATTTATCAACTATTGAGCACCATGATGTGCATGAGGTATCTATGGAATCGCAACAGGTTCTGACAGAGAATTCGGTTGAGCACGTTGATGTGCATTCTGTTCCTAACCAATCCCCCATGGCTGCTCGTTCCATTGATAATTTTGTAGTGTCCCATGAGGCTGTCGTGATATCACTTGAAGGGACTGAAGAGGTTGTGCAAGCAGATGTTAATATTAATGTATCGCATAATCAGGATGAACATGTGGCTGCCGAAATTCAACAACAAGAAGTTCATCCCAACAAAAATATTCAACATGGTTTAGATTTGTGTGAACAAGTGCGTCAATATGATGAGAGATCAGCTCTTGAAGACTTCACACCGGTTCTAACAAGGAAGCAAAAACAAAAATTAAAATTACAACAAGTCTTACAGAAGCAGCCTACCAAAACCTGTGCTCGGGGTGATCCTTCTACAACCGCCCAATGAATTTTGGACTGGTGCTTATTATTTGCGTCGTCGACATCTTTGGGCTGATCTCACTTTTGCAAGGGCGTTTCCAAGGGTCGTGGTTATTTACTTCTCATTTTTACCTTGAGGGTAACTAATGTGTGGACAAACTTTCCTTCTGAGTGGTCCGTCGATCTCTTTTGGGATAGATGTGAATTATCTGACTACAGATTTCCATAGTTTGTTTTTGGGGAGCTTTTGTTATTTGTTTTTTGCTTTCTATTTTTTTTTTTTTTTGAGGGTTTTGGCCTAGTCTCCCCTCCTTTGTAATTATTTTCCCCCCTTTTTTGATAAAATCTTTAGAGTTTGGCAGCATAGGATGGAGGCTACTCGGGGTGCCAACCTAGTTGGGATGTCGATGTTGCCTCTTGACGCCTGTCGTCTCTCCTTGTTATCAAAAAAAATAAATGTTTGTCTCGTAATTTTTTATGCATTACTGAAAAATGGTTGTCTTGTTTTTTTTTTTTATATTTATCAAAGACAAATATTTTTTTTGACAAGACAAATTTCTTTCTTGTACTTTTATATATTTATTGATGGTAAACTGTCCATTTTTTCCATTAATTAATGAAAAATATTCGTCAGATATATTTTTTATGCATTAATTATAAAACTTGTTCCATATTTTTTGAACTTATCAATGATAATTATTATTTTGATGGAATCAATGGTAATTATTTTTTTGAAGGATAATGATAATTATTTGTCATGTGTTTTTTTTATCAAGTAGTCTAGTGGCTAAATTCATACACATGATGTGTGGAGAAGTGGGGAATCCGCGGTTCGAACCCCGACCCCTGCACATATTATCGCTGGTAGCTACCAACTGAACTACACTTATGGGACACGTGTTTTTTAATTTATCAATAACAAATATGTTTCCTATGTTTTAATTGCTCTTTTGGTCCATTAATTATTTTTTGACTTTGATTCCATAATTAATTTTTGGCCCGTTTAAGTCCCTTAAATTCATCTCTATTCTCTGGTATACAACTTGGTCCCTTCCGTTACTTTTATTAAAAAGGCTTAATAGCAATTTTAACCCCCTAAGTTTCAAGAAGTTGTAATTTTGGCCCCCTAAGAAAAAAACTGCAAAACCGCCCCTTAAGTTTTGTCTCTGTGGCAGTTTTAGCCCCCTAGATCAATTTTGACTCGGTCAACGCACACGTGAACGCCACATGTATTTTTAAATTTTTTTTAATTATTTAAAAAATAAATTTTTTTTATTTTTGTAATTAAAAAAATATTTTTTTATTAATTTTTTTAAATTATTTAAATATATATATATTTTTAATATTTTTTATTAAAAAAAATTAAAATTAAAATATATAAATAAATATACACGTGGCGTCCAGGTGTGCGTTGACCGAGTCAAAATTGCCCTGCGGGCCAAAACTGCCACATGGTCAAAACTTAGGGGGCGGTTTTGTAGTTTTTTTTCTTAGGGGGTCAAAATCGCAACTTCTTGAAACTTAGGGGGTTAAAATTGCTACTAAACCTATTAGAAAACGTTAACTCAAGTAAAAAACTTCTTTGGCTGAAAACTTTTCCTCATATACTTCCCTTTTTTTGGGTTAAATATGTTTTGGATAATGTTGTTTCTCCCGAAAAAAACATTTCCCGAATGTATCATGAAGTTAATATTTTAACTATAGCACTATCACCCAGTCACCCATGATTTCCGCAAGCACCCCTGATTTTCGCAAAAAAATAGGATCCAACAATGGCAATTTATTCGGGACAAGTTCGTGGTCAATTTTTTTCGTTGCATTTAGTAGTGCTCATATGTTTTTATACCCTACAAAATTACAAGTTTTTAAGTTTCGTCCCTACAAAATTTTTACTCACTTGTAGTCCCTATTTGCATTTTAGAGGAACTAAAAGTATTCATTTTTTGTAAAAAGTTTTTAAAATAGGGACTGTTTTTACAAATTATAATATTATGGAGGAATAAAATTACCATTAAATTTTATACTACTAAACTTGAAAACTCATGATTTAGTAGGGACTAAAAACATATTTAATTTTTTTTTTTATACTTTTATTATTCTTGATCTTCATCAACAACAAACCTTAAAAAAATAAATATTTTTTTCATCTTCATCTGCATCAAATCCACAAACCTAATTAACCATATAGGAGTGATATTTGGACAACCAAAATCAAACAACTTTATTGACAACCTTTTTTCCTCTTTTCTTATTGGACAAAAGTAATAGAGAGAGAAAAATGAAGAGAAAGAATAAAAGTATAATGAGAGTATGAGAGAGAAAGTTGTCACAAAAGTTGTTTAAAAGTGGTTGTTCAAATATCATTTCTCTTAACCATAACAACACACGAAAACTCAAAAAACACCAATATCTACTACACCTGAACAACAAAAATTCTACCTCAACACTGGATCTTAAAAGTGTTGATTCTACCCATGTAAAAATTGTGTTTCAATTCCTAGGAAATCAAGATATCTGGATCTTAAAGTTTGTATGATTCAAAATTGACCGAAAAGACACCGAAGAAAAATTTGAAGCGAAAGGGGTTGTTGTAGTCATGGGGGTGGTAAGCATGTTGCCAATTAGGAGGATTTGAGTGAACCAGAATTAGGGGCGAGTGAAGGTTTTCGTAGCATTTGTGGGCTTAATGGAGTATTGGTAAGAGTTGGTAGTGGTGTTTGTATTCCTAAGCGTAAGAAGACATTAATGGGGCGGAAGAAATCTGATGATGGCTAATTATCAAATCCAATAGCAAGTCCTAGGCAGGGAATTTGGCGTGATGATTTGGGGCTGA
>Ga0315913_1008459_pt1 | contig 12205 bp, 3 predicted proteins | sample MpolsnodulesMG_FD_207736 | JGI IMG/M metagenome (GOLD analysis project Ga0315913, IMG submission 207736) | Medicago polymorpha root nodule microbial communities from Los Angeles, California, United States - small nodules | ecosystem: Host-associated > Plants > Roots > Nodule | place: USA... | reverse complement strand
TAATCCTGGCGATTTACCCTTGCAAAGTTTAATCATTTAAAATTTCGTCCCTTAACCCACTGAATGACTGCCACGTAAGTGGGTTAAGGGACGAAATTTGATGACGTGGCAGCCATTGAGTGGGTTAAGGGACGAAATTTTAAATGATTAAACTTTGCAAGGGTAAATCGCCAGGATTAGCGATTACAGGGACAAAATTTTAAATGGCGCCTATTTGCAAGGACTAAACATACCTTTAAGCCTAATAATAATGATAATATGTATGGGCTTACAAGCCATTCTGTATACAAGATAAAATTCTTTTAACAGCTCTCGTGAGCGTAGTTCAGTTCACGTGGACAATGCATTGTTAAATGCAGGTTGGGGTTTAAATCTTGGACATCTCACTTATTCATCTTAAAATGTGAGTTCAAACCACTATGCTACTTAACACAAAAAAAAATCATTTTAACCAAAGTCATAAATTTTCAATTGGGAGGAGTCCGTCCTTATAAATTATGATTTGACAATAATACTCACATCCTTTAACACCAATTTCTTCAATCATTCGGGTACTCAAATCAAACCAAATTAGTTCATTATCATATTTTTTGAAGAATATACTACCTTTTATCCCCATTCCAATAAGTCGTTCAATGCAAGGTAAGGGATCAACAATGAATATTTTTGTCCATGATTCCTTAACACCAAGTTCACCTAGTATCCTAACATGAAAAGTATTTTCTTGATCTTGTAATATGAAAGCAATGGACCCATTTAACAACGTCAAATGCAAACTATCATAAAGTTCAACCACGCCTGAGAGCAAAGGTGTTGTAAGGAATACCTCATTGTATAAGTCAAATGACACCATGTGTGGCTCAACACTATGACAATTACTTTCATCAGTTAAACTCAACCAATGACACATTCCATCCACATGCGCTTTCTCATTTGGACTATTTTCACTGTTACAACAAGGAATTTCAATATTAAGTTTCCTCCAAGAATTGCTTCTTAGACTATATATCTCCCACATGGGGTCGACATATGAATCTTCCACCCATTGCTCATCTATGTTGATTATGTAAAAGAAACTTAGCCTCCGGATCACCTTATAATCATCTCTAACATGATCATAACAAAAATCATTAGAATACACCAAAGGCTGCATATAACGTGATTGAAACTCGAAAGGGCTGGATGGAATGATCCTGAATTCATTTGTAGTAGGGTTCCAAAATACACATTTTGGGTAATTGCTAAGATCTTGTGCAAGACAAAGAGTCTCATTGACACTAGTTTTGCTCAGAATATAAATTAAACTATCATCTTCATGAAATGGAGGTGGCCAATCTACTTTGACCATATTCTCAAATCTCTCACCAGAAAGTAAATACAACGTAGATTGAGGTGTTTCACTTGAAAAAAGATGTGTTGTTGAGTTTAGGAGGATATAAGTATCATCATAATAAAAATGATTACTAGAAATAAAGTAGTTGCGATACATGTTCAAGAAGTATAGATTTTCAAACAAGAGGACCCATGATTTACATACGCATCCAAATCGCTTTAAAGATTTTAGAGGCAATTTTGACAGGATAGAGAGGGCAAGATCTTCGGATATATGATTGCTAACCTTTACATTTATAGCACCCACAAATTTCTTCATCTTCAAGTTACACATCAAGTTTTATCTTGTATTTATAATGAGATTGGTGAAGCCCGCTCAAGCCTATTTAACGTATCACATCATAAAATAATTAAATTTGTAAAATAAATTTAAGTGATAATACTATAAAAGATTATAGCATCTAATGAATGACAACTTACATATGCCAAAAAAAAATCTTCCAAAAAATCAAGTAAAATTTATATTTATAGAACCAGATTAAAAATAGTAAATAATTAGAGAAATTCCCCTAAAAAAAGATAAACTAATATATTTTTTATTTGCTAATTGATTTGCCTAGTGATAACAACATATGAAAGTAAGGATCAAGATTTCATCAACTATTAAATGGAATAAATTACACATAATTGAAGTATTATAGAATTTTTCTCAAATTGATTTATCTATCTTCATATCTAAAGACATAGGTGTGTTTGATTTGCAAAACGGTAAGTACCGGACAGAACAGTATAAGACATAACAACATAAAACAAGGCAGAACAGTACAGGACAATTTGTTATAACATTGAATATTTTTTTTGTTTTATACGATTTTTTGGGACGAAATGTTATTTTTGTATTTTAGACAACCTGTACGTGGGACAAAAAGTTGTATTGTGGTTTGGTGAGGGACAAAAATCAAACACTGGACAACTGGAGTTGTTCTGTCTTGTCCTTCATTTTTTAGCAAATCAAACGCACGATTATAGACATAGAGATTAAAAACATGCTCTAAGAAACGGTGCAAGAAACATGATAATCACCAAACTAATTAGGAATTATTAAAATTAAGCAACAGAAAAAATCAAAAAATTGAAGAAAAAAATGAAGAAAAATAAAGTATCAATGCAACCAAAGAAGATGATTAAGAACACGCTCTTCATCATAAAAAGACGGAGACGTTAATTAGTATCCATCTTTCTTCTAGTTATAGAGAAAGTATAGTGCAACACAAATGCACAAACACACTACTAGTAAAAACCATATAACGAAGATTCACACATGAAAAACTAATGTAAAGGTGAATATAGAAGATATACCTCTATGTAGCAATCCTTTTCTTCGACTTGATACTACACCACTTTTGTCTCAATTTTTTACTCTTCTTATTCAGTTATTTGGATTTTTGAATTTTGGACTAGAACACAAGTGTTCTCCACTCTATTGTGGGTTAGTGTAGGATACTTATAGAATTTTTATGATATGGTGGATATGGAAACAAATGAAAGAAAATAAATAAAATAAATTATGAAATCAATTGTCATTAAACTGATTGATATGGTCATTATTTTCTTCTCCTCGTAGAACCATCACTAATTGCAAATTTGCCTAAGGTGTATGTATTTTTTTTAGCTTAATTGCAGTTTTGACCCTCCGTATTTTTACCATTTTGCATAATTGGTCCTCCTATTTTAAAATTCGACATTTTTGCTCCCTCCATCATCTTTTTTTTTACTATAAAAATGTGATGTGATAAATTTTAAATGTCATGGAATATGATGTGAAGATGGAAAAAGATCAGCATCGATAAAATTTTAACAAAATTCCCTTGAAAAATTCATTTAAAACATATCATATCACAATATTTTAGACAAAATACCTAATAGGGGGACCAAAATTGTCGAATTTTAAAATAGGGGAACCAATTTCACAAAATGATGAAAATATAGTCTTCCAAATTTCCTTAACTTTGTCACAATCACCCATCCAAAAGTCGTTCCAAAAACCAATTTTGTCTCCTCTTCCCAATTTTTTTTTAATCAAATTAGCAAACCAGTTTATTTCAAAGTCATCCACTTTCCCGCATAATAAAATGTCCCTCCACCACTACGAATCATGTCTCCCAATTAAAATTTCTTCCATATTTAGAAATTTATCAAATACATAGTGGTGGAGGGACAATAAAAGCTATAGATTTGATGTCTACAATTTTTTTTAAAGAGACACTTATTTATTTTCTTTACAATAAAATAAACTTTCATTTCAACTAAAAAAACATCATTTAGACTGCCTTCATCCTAAAAAAAATTGTTGTTGATGTTCGTTCATTTTGATTATAGGTGGTCTTTAAAACGATCAATTCAATATTTTAACTACAATATTGTAAGTATGGTTATTGCCTGATATTCATATTCAAATGATCATACTAAATATGTCAAATAAAATTGATAGAGTCGATATAAATTTTAATTAATATCATTCAATCTCTTGTGTACAAGATTCATGGTGGTTCCCGTTTGCGTGTGGAGTTTCTTTGTAAGTAGTTCGTAGTTCTTATAACTGGATTTTAGAACAGTGTATCTAATCCACAAATTCATAGGTTTTACTTGAAGGATTTTCAGTTGTTAAGGCAAACCTCGGTTCTTTCTAATGTAATAATCACATTTGTTTGAAGGATGTTTTTACCAAAAGTTCATATATTTTTCATTTAGTCAATGCTCCATTGAGTCTTAGTGGCTTCCAACTAGTGTTGCTTTCGTTAAGAGATCTGATTAACCAATTTTAAAGTTATGATCAAGTTACATTAATATACATAGATTAAAAGATTAAACTTATCAATTCTTTTTTTTTTGTCAAGTAGGTTAGTGGCTAGAGCTCACACAATTTAATTGTGGAAAAGTGGGCTGTCCGAGATTCGAACCCCAACCATTGCATATAATATGCAACATCCCTACCAACTGAGCTAAGTTCACGGGAATTAAATTTATCAATTCTAATGTTAAGAGATCAAAATCCATTAAGGTACATAAGTTAATGGGGGCGAACTAACAAATTTTAGAGTAAAAGAACCAAAATAAAACTTTTACCATAAGTTAAAGAATCAAATCAATAATTAAGTCGTATAAATGCATTACTTCTTTTTAGGGATTAAAATATTACTACTTCTATTTCTAATTATAAAACTTTTTATTTCTTTACCATTATATTCTTATTTATGTTGCATATTTTTCTGCAATATATAATAAATACTTTAAGAAAAATATCAACTACTAATTCTCTTTCATAAAGGGTAAACATGTAAAACAATAACAATTGTCAACAATATTAATTCAACAATCTACTTTCTTAATTCTCGTGTTTTACACTAAAGGACTCTATAATTAAGGATTGATGTAATAATATAACTAATTAACATTGTACTTGCATTAAAATGACATTTAATACTTATACATTTTTTTGACTAAATTTAATACTTATACACGTAAATTAAGTGTTTCCTTAATGTGAGTTATTTCTTTAAACACTTGTATATATTTTTAGTGGGAAATGTTGATTTGGACCGTAAGGACACATGTTAAGAATGTCACTAATACAAATTATATATTGGAAATTGTGTTAATTTATTGCTCAAAAGGTTTAATATTAACTTTTTTTCAATAAATTCTTACCATTAATAGAATGAAATTAATGTTTAATATGTGTCCTAAGGACATAAGTTAACGTGATCCGTTGTTAAATAGAAAGAAAAATATTGGTGTGTGGAAACTCATCAACTTTCCAACTAAGCAAACAATTGACAATCTAGGTGCTAGACTAAGACCAAACTGACAAAACAACTCTCAGTCAAACAAAGACTCCCCCAATCCCTCAACTACGTTACTCAAACAAAAAGCCTCATCTCATCTCAATCACCTAATCTAACTACTCTTCACAATTTTCAAAATAAAAACCAACATCATTTTTCTTCTTTATTAGGAATAAACAATTTTCTTCTTATAAAAGAAAAAAAAATTCTGTAACAATATAAAGAGAGAAAAAACCCTACTAATTTTCCATATTTAACCTTTCTTTAGGTTTCTTTCCCTCACACACCCATTAACACATTTCACTCAAAAAAAAGTCTTGAGCCACCATCAGCTAACTTCAAAATTCAAAATTTCCAAAATCAAATCAACAACATTTTTCCTTCACAAATAAGGGAGAAAAATATCCTTCTTTTAAGAAACAAAAGAGTAAAGAAGATTCGTCAAAAAGAAAGTAAGTAAAGAAGAAGAAATTAAAACCTAAATTTAAATACAAAAAATCCCAATTTCCACACATAACCTTTCTCTAGTTTTCTTTTCAATTAAAGGGGGAAAAATTATTTTAAGAAGCAAATTAGAGAAAAAAGTTCAAAATTTTTGAATGAGATGAAAAGAGATATTTTTCAATTTAATTACATGCGAATCCAACTCATGCAACATTGTTAAAAGTTTTTGAGAAGAGTTTTGCGATCTCATCTCCGCTCGAATAATTAGTCTATACAATTGTGCATAACCGTATAAAAAAAAAAGCACCCTACAAGGTTTGTAAAAAATCCAAAGTATTTTTTATTCCACTTGAATCAAAATTGATTATAAAGGTTTAGATTTAATTCTAATATTATTGGTTGCTTTCGAACATTATTGATTTTGCCTCCAAAGTTGCTTCTACCTGAAGCTATAATATATAGTTTTCATTCTTGAATTGATTTTTGCACACAAATTCATATTTCAACTCGCTTTATATAAATCTATTCAAACACAAATCACTTTACCATTTAACTCATTTTTAATTAAAATCAATTATTTCAAAATCAATTACCGTCACAATATAACCAAACATACTCTAAAACACATGAACTTTGTTTGATAAAAGAATAACGAATAACTAATAAACTATCTTATAACAAACAGTCGATAAGCTAACTTATAACTAATATCTAATCAACTAACTGATTGAATTTAGCAGTTGAATTAGTTTATAAATATGAAATGACATAAAAAAAAATATATAATCAATTTTTTCAATTAAAGCTACATTAGTAAAATTGAGATAAAAAAAATAATAATATACAAGTTTTATACTCCTTGAATTAACTTATAAAAAAAGCATTATAAGCTGATAAAAAAAAAGCTATAAGCTGAAATAGTATATGGTTGGTCAAACAGACCCAAAAAAAATACCAATTTTCCACATTTAACCTTTTCTCTGTAGCTTCCTTCTCCTCACACAAACAAACCCATTTCACACTAAAAAAAAAAAAAAAAGAGTCAAAAGCCAAAATCAATGATGAACCAACAAAAAAACCAAAAACCCCATTTCTAAAAATCAAAACTTTATCATCGTACAACAACCCTTTAACCTCAAAACCATGTCTTCATCACTGTTCCTTCTCTTCTTCACAGTTTTCACTTTCTGGGTCACTTTATCTTCATCTCAAGTTGAAGAAGACAACGTAAGATGTCTTCAAGGTATTCAACAAAACCTAGGAAACTCCGAAAGTCCTGTCTCTCAATGGAAATTCAACAACAGAACCGTTGGTTTCATCTGTGATTTTGTTGGTGTTACTTGTTGGAATGTTAGAGAGAATCGTGTTTTGGGTTTGGAGCTGAAAGGGATGAAGCTTTCTGGTAAGATTCCTGAGTCTTTGAAGTATTGTGGTCAAAGTTTGCAAAGATTGGATCTTGGTGAAAATTCATTGAGTTCAGTGATTCCATCTCAGATCTGTGAATGGATGCCTTTTTTGGTAACTATGGATTTATCTGGTAATAATTTGAATGGTGAAATTCCACATACTATTGTGAATTGTACTTATTTGAATGAGTTAATGTTGGATAATAATCATTTGATTGGTAGTATACCTTATGAGATTACTAGTTTAACTAGGTTGCATAAGTTTAGTGTTGCTAATAATGAATTAAGTGGTGATATACCATCTTTTTTTAATGGTTTTGATAAGGATGGTTTTGATGGGAATAGTGGTTTATGTGGTGGTCCACTTGGATCAAAGTGTGGTGGTATGAGTAAGAAGAATTTGGCTATTATTATTGCTGCTGGTGTTTTTGGTGCTGCTGGTTCTTTGTTGGCTGCTTTTGGTTTGTGGTGGTGGTATCATTTGAGGTTAGGTGGGGAGAGGAGGAGGAGTAAGGAAGGGTATGTTGTCGGCGGGGTTGATGATTGGGCGGTTAGGTTGAGAGGTCATAAGCTTGCTCAAGTTAATCTTTTTCAGAAACCGATTGTTAAGGTGAAGCTTGGTGATTTGATGGCTGCGACAAATAATTTTAGTAATGAGAATGTTCTTATTACGACTAGGACGGGGGCGACTTATAGGGCGGATCTTCCGGATGGTTCGACGCTCGCGGTGAAGAGGTTGAGTAGTTGTAAGATTGGTGAGAAGCAGTTTCGAATGGAGATGAATCGGTTGGGACAGGTTAGGCATCCGAATTTGGCGCCTTTGTTGGGGTATTGTGTTGTGGAAGAGGAGAAGCTTTTGGTTTATAAGCATATGTCGAATGGGACGCTTTATTCGTTGTTGCATAAGAATAGCGGTGTGTTGGATTGGTTGATGAGGTTTAGGATTGGGTTGGGAGCTGCTAGGGGACTTGCTTGGTTGCATCATGGGTGTCATCCTCCGATTATACAACAGAATATTTGTTCGAATGTGATTCTTGTTGATGAAGAATTCGATGCTCGGATAATGGACTTTGGACTCGCTAGGCTTATGACTTCAGACGCCAATGGTAGTTTTGTGAACGGAGATTTGGGGGAACTTGGTTATATAGCTCCTGAGTATTCGAGTACAATGGTTGCTTCTTTGAAAGGGGATGTGTATGGATTCGGAGTTTTACTTTTGGAGTTGGTCACCGGGTGCAAACCTCTCGAGGTGAATAACATCGACGAAGAATTTAAAGGTAACTTGGTGGATTGGGTGAATATGCATTCAAGTTCTGGCAGACTCAAGGACTGCATCGATAGATCAATAAGTGGAAAAGGTAACGATGAGGAGATTCTGCAGTTTCTGAAAATCGCATCCAATTGTGTCATTGCTCGTGCGAAAGATAGGTGGTCTATGTACCAAGTTTATAATTCGTTGAAGGGCATTTCCAAAGACCACAGTTTCTCTGAACACGATGACGAATTTCCCTTGATCTTTGGTAAGCCAGAGAATGAGCTGGCTTAGTTCCTGAATGAGCATGGCAGCAGGAGAAGACGTTAAACCGAGTTCTTACTGAGTTTCTAATTATGGTGAAGAGTTTTCAGAACAATCCTAAATCCGTATGTTCATGGTTGACCCTAATCAGGTATAATTGTACTTGTATGATATAATAATCTTTCTGGTAGATTAGGTAATTGCGGTTTATGAAATCTAAGATGTTTCGATCTTTGTCGTCTAAGATATTTGGAGTGTGTTTTAAGATTTGAATCCAAAAACATATGTCCCCTCTGGGCATAAACATTCGATGTCTACTTGTTCTCTGTAAAGATGTCTTATTAAGATTATTAATCTTTTATTGTGATTTGCAAATATATCTTATCAAGATGATTCATTCATCTAGACCTATTCGATTAACAAGTTTGCACCATTTAAATTCTGTGCACATACAATAAGTGTTTGGTTTTATGCTTGGTATGGTATGCTGTATTTAAGGTTATATGGTTAGAAAAAACTACAATCGAGGTTCTCAAATTATCATTATTGTTGACTTGTCAGTGTCGTGTTCGATGTTCATGTATGTGTCAGTGCTGTGTTGGACTGTAAGTTTGGTGTCCGGTAACAAAAATAAAAAGCGAAAACCACCGCATCGGAAATAGGTTCAAACTCAGACAAGAGCTTGGACTCCTTGCATGATTCCAAATGATTTTATAAATTACTACAATGTAGCTATTACTAGTGAAAAATGGTGGAAAATATTATGGTCTACTTAAATTCAATTTTTATATATGAATAATAATTATTAAAATGTTACCTTGTTTTATTTTTAAATATTTTTGTGAGGAATGGTGACAAGTAACATCTTTGTTGCAACAACAATCAAAGTCTATTCCCACTAGGTTGTATAGGCTATTTCATATTGTCCTGTCATGAAATAAGTTTAACAATAGACAATTTAATTTGACTTTAAATCTTGCTTAAAAACAAAAATCTTACTCTCAATTTTAGTAACTTGGCCTATAATTTTTCTTGGTACTTTTTCATCTCTAATTATTAGATTATTTGCTAAAATGACTTAAAACAGATAGGACTAAGCTATGTTTTCACAAAGGGTACTATCTTAATTTTTTTTAATGATTTTGTTTCTAATTTTGTGGTATAATTATTCATTCATCTACAATATTATCTTTACTTTTTATTAGCTCTTTTTGACCTACAAAAGTAACATGATTTTGTAGTGTTTGTCATTTTTGCACAATTCTACAAAAGTAACAAAGATAGAAAGAATAAATGCTCCAGTCAAAAAAAGAATAAATAAATGCAAACAATTCTGGAAAAAAGAAGAAATTCTAGTAGTACAATGAATGTCATATTCATGGTCATGGACCTATAAGAAAAGTAGCTATATTTGTTTATTCATTCTCCTAAGTGTTTATACCATGAGATAAACAAATAAACTATACACAATTATTTCAAGAGGAGTACTATGGACACTCTCTTTCTAACACTCTCTCTAACAATCACTCTCTTATTGGATAAAATTCATGTGGGTACCACACATTGGAAATGGATCCCACATAACGTGGTGAGACCCACATGAGTTTCACCCAATAACAGAGTGAGTGTTAGAGAGAGTGCTAGAAAGAGAGTGTTCCTAACATTTCTCTTGTTTCTCTTATTTCAAACTCATTTTTATTAAAGCAGTATTCAATTGACTAACAATTTGTCACACACCTTAGTAAAAACAATTTTTTTTTGGTATCATAGTTTTTGTATAGTTTTGAGGCATGCTTAACGTGGGAGGCAATTTGTTTGCTGAAATTTTCTCATTAAAAAAAAATCAGTCAATGTTTTCTATCTTTGAATAGAAATAAAGGAAGATATGCCAACCTATGTGGACCATTGCTATCACGTTAAAGGGGTGACTCTTGAACAAATAATATAAATCAATGACTTTGAACCTTATGTTGCGTATTGTGAGGTGTGTGGAAATTTGACTTGGTCTTATAAGTTGGAGCTTCAACCCGTGTGGATCTTAGAATGAAGGAAATAACTATAGGGTGTAAAAGAGGCTAGCCGAGTTATTCGTGAACTATTCGAACTTGACTTGTTAAATATTTGACCTAACTTGTTTGTTTAATTAAATAAACAAATTCAAATTTAATATTAGAATTTTTTTAAAGGGGATTGCTAGTTGTTAGTATATTGTTAAAAATGAGGCGGAAATGATATCGAACTCTAGACCTCCTTAAATTTTTTCAACGTCTGTTCTCGTAAGCCTAGTTCAGTTGGTAGAAACAATATATAATATATGCAAGGTTCGGGGTTCAAACTCTGGCTATCACTAAAAAAATTCCTTCAGTGTCTCAACTCTTTAACCATTGAGCAGCACATTCGGGAACTTTAATATTAGGATTGCTAATTGAAATAGTCGAGCTCAATCTTTATTGCTCGACATGATGGTACACGAATACCTAATGTTAACGTTAATTTTGAATCTTCTTTTTATTGAGGATTTTTTTTAATCTTCTTATTGTAGTCAAGATTAATATAAATAAATAAATGTATGTAATTGCAAAAAAAAAAAGTGAAGAAATATCATTGAGCTTTAACAATTCAATCCCAAACTTCACTAATCTTTTGTCTTTAACAAGTCAAGCTCAAACTCGAAGTTAAACTTTAAATAAACTAATCAAGCCTAAGAGCATCTACAATGGTGGGTGTTTTACCCATTTAGCACCGGAATAAATAAACACTCTTATTGTGAATAATTAAACACCGTCTCTCTCTTGAATTTGCGTGAATCATATGTAATAAATTGTACACAGATAAAGAAACTTTGTTGAAATATAATGGCATTGAGTTATTAATACGACCTATTTAGTAACTTTTTTTCTAAAGTGCTGGGTTGGAGAGATTGAAAATAGATGACGTGTACATGCATGACCCACTTTAAGCACCTAAAATGGAGTACTATGTTGTAGATGCTCTAAGCCATTCATTTTTCCCCCCATAAATCAAGCTAAAGTTTTTAGTATTTGATTTGGCTCGACAAAGGGCAAACCCAAATTTAACAATCAAATTTGGAGGTGAAGTTTGTAGAACGATACATCTACAAGTGGCTCAACATGGAATTGCATGTTCCGATACACTAAGATAGTGTCGTATTGCTTGAGAATTAAAGTTAATGTTAATTAATAAAAAAAAAACATCCACATTCCTCAATTTAACGAGACACCTTTTATAAATGACAAAACTGTGAGAACTCATACAAAGTTCAAAACGGACAATACCTTGAAAACACATTGTTGCGGACTTGAGGTTAGAATATTGGCGTTAGAAGGATGGGCATAAGCTACATGCCTCTTAGTCCCTTAACCTCAATTAATGGGTTACTGTTGTGATACACTACAATAGTCTCATGTTGATTGGAAATCAATAAACAACATCTGCACTCCTCAACCCAATGAGGCGCTTTTTACAAAGGATAAAACTGTGACTACTCACAAAGACCCAGAGCAAACAATATCTCAAAACACACAATATTGTCAACTTATATCTAGAACACTACCTAACAATAAATCTAATAGAAGTTCGGATACAATTTAAGAATTTTAGTTTAGGTCTTACTACAATTCAAAAAACTAGTTAACATAGTG